>Ga0123355_10001408_pt1 | contig 33548 bp, 27 predicted proteins | sample TergutEmb28metaG_3_FD_89872 | JGI IMG/M metagenome (GOLD analysis project Ga0123355, IMG submission 89872) | Embiratermes neotenicus P1 segment gut microbial communities from Petit-Saut dam, French Guiana - Emb289 P1 | ecosystem: Host-associated > Arthropoda: Insects > Digestive system > Gut ...
AAGTGAGATTTAGAAAAGCGAATCCCTTTTCTGACTAAGCGACTGCACCAAGTTCTGAGCGAAATATGTTTGTTTTCAATCCGTTGAGTGTTAGTTTTGCCAACTATAACTTCGCTTTCTGTACTTTTTTATAAACAGGATTACCGTCAACATAAATGATTTTTATGTCGAAATAAGGGTTTAGTAAATCACGCAGCGCATCCAAATTGGCATGTTCTTTTTCCCTAAGTTTAAAGATTGGAACCAAGATTTAACAACCGCCGCCATAGCCGATTTAAAACACGGTGATGGCTGTACTCTTCCTAACTATACAGACACTATAAAAATATTCTCTAACTCTGAGAGTATGGCTTATAAACTAGCAGAAAGCAAACATTTATCAGGAGCCGCAAGAAATCCCATGGCTCCTTTTTTTGTTCTTGAAGAAAATTTAGACGGCGGCGGTTCGCTGAGAAAGTATTTAAATGAGGGGCTTGACCTACATTTTCTACAAGATAATTCATTTTATTGGCGGTCAACCGGTTCCATTTTGTCACCGGTTGGCCTATTATTTATCCCGCTGAGCACACCTCACATTTCCCCACAAAACATCACCTTCATGCACCATAGCTATATGTGGTATCCCCGCTTCTTCATACACATTTCCGTGGGGCTTAAAGCCTAATTTTTCATAAAAACCTTGCACAGGCACTTGGGCATGAATCCACTGCTGTTCTCCGCCCATATCGTAAGCCGCACGTATTAATTGTCGCATGACTAAATCTCCCAAGTGCTGCCCTCTAAACTGCGGAAGCACCGCTACACGTCCAATGCTAAATTCATCTTTTAACACTAAAAGCCGCCCGGTAGCGGCGGGAGTACCATTATAATAAACCAACAAATGGATAGCAGAAGGATCCAAGCCATCTATTTCTAATGATAGATCTATCTTCTGTTCATCACAGAAAACAGCATATCGTATTGCATGTACTTCTGCTAAATCCGCTTCATTGATACCTAATATCCATTCTGTTTTAATCATTTATAGCCACCATAGCTTCTACAATTCGTTCTGATGCCTTGCCATCACCAAAGGGGTTTGGTGCTTGCGCCATGCGCTGATACTTTTCTTTATCAGTAAGCAAAGAATAAAGATTATCGTATATACGTTGTTCATCTGTTCCCGCCAGCACTAAAGTTCCGGCTATTTCACCTTCGGGGCGTTCTGTCACTTCTCGCAAAACCACTACGGGCTTATCTAAAGCCGGAGCTTCTTCTTGCAATCCTCCGGAATCCGTTAGCACTAAATATGAGCGGTTCATTAAATTATGCATATCAAAAATATTTATTGGCGAGGTCAAAATAATACGATCATGACCCGACAATAAATTTTCAACAGTTTCTTTTACTACAGGATTAGGGTGTACAGGATATACCAATATTACATCCTCAAAATCATCTACCATTCTTTTAACCCCACGGCAGATATTTTCTAAAGGCACGCCCCAATTTTCTCTTCTATGTGCGGTCATTAAAATTACGCGCTTGTTATTGATATTTTCCAAATGAGAAATAGCAGGTTCTTGAAAGTGATAATCCTTTTTAACAGTGTGAGCCATTATGTCTATAGCAGTATTGCCCGTTACAACAATAGAATTTTCCGGGACATTTTCTTTAACGAGCCGCTCTTTCGATAGCTCGGTAGGGGCAAAATGCAAATCTGCAATGGCAGTAGTTATTTTGCGGTTTATTTCTTCCGGAAACGGCTGATATTTGTCATAAGAACGCAACCCGGCTTCCACATGTGCTACACGAACTTTATTATAAAAAGCAGCCATAGACGCCGCTAAAGTTGTAGCTGTATCTCCATGAACCATTACCCAGTCAGGCTTGGCTTTTTGAATAACTTCTCCTAACCCAACAAGAGCACCGGCTGTAAATTCCGTTAAATTTTGGCGATCCTTCATCAAATCAAGATCATAGTCCGGCACGACATCAAACAAGGTTAAAACATCATCCAAAAGTTCCCTGTGCTGAGCAGTCACGCATACTAAAGATTCTACTGCGCTATTTGCTGCCAAAGCCTTTATTGGAGGCACCATTTTTGTAGCTTCCGGCCTTGTTCCAAAGATGCTAAGAACTCTAATTTTTTTCAACTGAAAACATCCTCTGTAAATTTCCTTGTAAAATATACTAGAATTCATGTATTATATCGTAGATGGAAGAGAAGTGCAAAGCAAAGTCATAGAAAGGAAGCATGAATGATCAAGATAAAGTTTTCAAAAATTTTAACCATTACAGTGCTAACCGGTTCACTGTACTTTTCAGGATGGGTCGGGAACCTCACAACTGTTTATGCCCAACCGGGTACCCCTGAAGATCCACTGGTATCCAGAAGCTATATAAATAATCGTATAGCTGAATTGGAGGATCAGATAACCCAATTGACCAATGCTCTTGAAGCTATTTTGTTGTTGGATTCTGTTATAGATCCTAATATGATTTTTTCATCTAACCAATCTAATCAGTTGTATCAGCCACTTCCGCAAGTAACAATATCATCCGGGCCGGAATTATTTAGAGTGGTACGAGCTGAGCCAGGCATGATTTTAATAGGCGAAGCCAGCACAGAAATTATTCTTAGAGCCGGAGAAGCTACAGTAATAGCCGGAGCTAATGGACTCGCTAATGTTACTACAGGTGTGGACTTAACAAATGGACAAGCTGTACCACATAATCATCTATTAATTGTTCCTCAAGCTGATGGGCGCGGATTACGCTTTCATACAGTGGCCTATTTAATGGTTAGAGGCGATTACCATTTTGTGTAGGCAGGTGAATTATGGTAACTGATATTAAAAACAAATGCATCCTTTGGATGGATGGAAGTTTATTTTTTCGCGGGATAATCGGATTTTTTAATATATTGATCCGCTTTTTTGAAGGAAGTTTTCTTGTACGGTTATTTGTAGCAGATTATGACAAAGATCGTTTGCGCCATAGCTGTTTTGTGAGAATTATAGAAGGTGTTCTTAATATATTTCCTAAATTTTCGATACCTATTCCGCAAAGTAGATTTAATACAACGCTTCTGGGACGATTGCTGCAAGGTAGCGCATTATGGAGGTTTTTTACCGGTGTAATGGGGTTATCTCTACCTGCTTATGGGCTATTAGCTGTAGTTATTGGGGCACCCTTTTTACCTACCATGATGGTCGCCGGAATGATAGTGCTTGTATTTGGCCTTTCGCTGTTCCATTTTAATTTTAAATTGGATTTGACATCTATGCCATTGCTGCTATTTATGGTTATCACCTTATTTAGTGGCTTTACATCTGCGGCAGCTTCTTACAGTGTGCTAATTGCAATACTTACCATAGCTATGATGTCATCTTATCTGTTGGCTAAAGTTTGTTTGACATCTCGCAAGCGTGTTGATTTTGTAATTGCCGCATTTATTATTGCTGCTGCCGGTACAGCTCTGGTTGCATTTTATCAAGTGTATACAGGTTATATGGATGCTTCTTGGGTAGACCGAAATTTATTTGCCGCTTTATCTATGCGTGTATTTTCTACCTTTGCCAACCCTAATGTATATGGAACATATCTGTTGCTTGCTATTCCGTTGGCGGCAGTGTGTATCTTGTATGCCAAAAATATATGGTATAAGCTGTTTGCCGCAGGAATTACAGGGTTGCTTTTGATAGCCTTGGGATTGACATATTCTCGTGGCGGATATGTAGCTTTAGCCGGAGCAGTTTTCTTCTTTCTGATTTTGATAGAAAAAAGGTTGATTGTATTATTTGTGGCAGGTGTTGCGGCCATGCCCTTTATACTGCCGACAAGTATCATTGCAAGGGTTGTAAGTATAGTTAACTTTGCAGATTCTTCTACAATGTATCGTATTGCTATATGGCAAGCCTCTTTGCGTATGCTTGGTGACTTTTGGATGTCCGGTATTGGGCAAGGAGCAGAAGCCTATAATGCAGTCTATCCATTCTATGCCTTTAGCGGAGTTACAGCATTGCACTCTCATAATTTATATTTGCAAATATTTCTGGAAACGGGAATTGTAGGATTTCTAGTATTTTTAGCTATACTAGCTTGCTTCTTCCGCACCCAATTTTCATTTATGCGGCATACATCAGATCAACGCCGTAAGCTTTTGTCTGCTGCCATGGTTGCTGCGGTTGTAGGATTTTTAATGCAAGGAGTGTTTGATCACTCATTCCATAATTATAGGGTGATGCTGGTGTTTTATTTATTCTTAGGAATAGCCAATTGCATTACTGAAGTCGAGGAAACCGACACATGAAGATACTCCATATCTTAACAGACACCAATATTGGTGGAGCGGGAAGATATCTTTTGGCTTTGCTGGAATCCTATGATAGGGACAATTTTCAAATGGAAGTAGTGCTACCTATAGGTAGCCAACTTGCACCGGCCATAACTGCCTTAGATGTACCTGTACTGGAAGCTCAATACATTAGCGACCGTTCCTTATCTGCAAAGGGAATCGGCTCCCTCAACCATATAATAAAAGAGAGAAAGCCCGACCTTGTAAATACCCATGCATCATTTTCAGGAAGAATTGCGGCTAAATTACAAGGAATACCGGTCATATATACGCGGCATTATTGTGTACCAAAGGATAAGTCGGGAAAAGGTAAGGCAAGCTTTATCAATAATATCTTTAGCTCCGGTGTTATTGCTACTTCACCGGAGGTAGAAGCGGGACTTATAGCCACAGGAACAAAGCCGGAGCATATCACTACCATTTACAATGGCGTTCCACCTGTTAAATCTATTTCCGACGAAGAAAAATTGACCTTGCGTACTCACTATGGAATTGCACCTGATACCTTTGTAATTTCTCAGATAGCAAGGTTGGATCCGGTAAAAGGCCATGACCACACTTTGGATGTTGCCAAGCTTTTAGCTAACGATCCAAATATATTAATATTACTAGCCGGTGACGGCCCGTTAAAGGATCATCTTTCCCGCCGAATAAAAGAAGAGTCAATTACAAATGTGTTAATGATCGGATTTGTCTCAGAAGTAGAAAAGATTATCAATATTACAGATCTTCAAATTAATGCTTCATATACAGAGACAACCAGCTTGGCTTTGCTTGAAGGGATGAGCTTAGGCATTCCGGCAGTGGTAACAAATGGTGGCGGTAATCCTTACGTAATATCTGATGGAGAACAAGGGCTGGTGGTTCCTTGTGGAGATGCTGAAGCCTTGGCTAAGGCAGTATTAAAAATAAGAGGAGATCCGGAACTATACCAACAGATGTCAAATAAATCATTGGAGACATATAACAAAAATTTTCGTGCAGATAACATGGCTCGTCAAATAGAGGCATTATATAAGACTTATCAGAAAGGTAGGTAAAATTGTGAAATTATTTAAAATATTACATGTAGCAGATATTATATGGCTGATACTGATTGTAGCATTAGTTTTTGTTGCGATGCAATTTTCTATTCCCAGAGAGGTAAGTGCTCAAACAGGAGATCCAATAATCCGCTATACAATTGAGCTTGGAGATCGTTTAGATGGTAACGCTCGTAGAGTTATCCGCGAAGGCTTTCATGAGAACATTCAGGTTGGAGATCCTATTTTTAACAACCTGACAGGCGTACGTATTGGGACTATAGTGGATGTTTTTGCTTCGCCGTTACAAGTAGAGGCGTTTGACGAAGCAAATAACATTGTCCGCCGCGCCGAAGTAGCAGGACTGGAATATGTATACGTTGTTGTAGAGGCTCAGGCTCAAATTTCTGATTACGAAACATTAATAGGGTCATTTTCTGTATCGGTAGGGCGGGAAGCCTTTGTGCGTTCAAGAGATTTTGCCGGTGCCGGATATATAGTTGCGATGGAGCGGGTGAATTAATATGGGATTAATAGATGAAAAGGGACGTTTTTTTGGCAAAGTCAGTATAATTGATATTGTAATAGTACTAGCTATAGTAGTATTAGTTATAGGTTTTGTATACAACCAAACCGGTCAACAAATTAGACAAATTATCATGGCAGATGAACCCTTATATGTAACATTTCTGGTAGAAGGGGTACGGCGTTTCAGCTTGGATGCTGTCCGGGAGGGCGATGTCTTTTTTCGCCAGCATGAACGTGTGCCACTGGGAACAGTTGCCCATATAGATATTAGTCCGGCTCATGCTATAATGACACGGACAGATGGCACTGCCGTATTTGCGCCGGTAGAAGATCGCTATAATATGTATATCACCTTGGCTTGCGTGGGCAGTATCACAGATACAGGATTTTTTATAAACGGAACTTTGCAAGTGTCAGAAGGTGGACGGCTTAGTATCCAATCAAATAATTTACTGACTATGGCAATGATATATCAAGTAAACCAAAGATAAAAAATGGGAAAAATATTATGCATTTATTTTTAGGAAGAGGTGTCATGTGAAGATAATTTTAAATGCAAAAATAGTATTTATGCTTTTGCTTTTTATGTTGGCTATGCCTGTACAAGTGCAGGCAGTCAACGTTTTATTTGAACATCGTGAACGTACGTATTTATCTAGGGATGTAGTGTACGAGCTAAACAGAAAAGTGACTAGTGCCGGATTTTTGGATGTACATACTCTCACAATACCATTAAACGATCCATATATCACAATAGCTCCTGTTGAATCTCATCGTGAGTTGGGCCTGAGAGAGACTACACAAGCCCTTCTTACAGCCGCAGGAGCGATTGCCGGTACAAATGCAGACTTTTTTGGCATGGCAGGAACTCACTCTCTTGCTTTTGGCCCGGTAATATCAAATGGGCAGCTTTTGTCCATCAGTGCAGAGTACAACCAAGGGCACAATGAATTTGCAACTTTTTTTCTGGATGAAAATAATATGCCTATATTGCAGTATATAAGACCGCGCATATGGTTTACTGTAGCCGGTGTAGAAGTTGCTCAGGTAGCTGCAATTAATAAAGTCGCATCTTTTCAGCGGCCTATAATTATTAACAGGGACGGTATGCTTAATACCTCTCCTCTTAGCGCACGCTTCCCGGAATTGCGTAAAGTTATGGTACAGGACGGGGTTATTATTGGGGTAGCTCAGCATGGTGTAGTTGTACCTGAAAATGGCTTTGTAGTTGTTATGAATGAATATAACTTTTTTAGATACAGGCCGGATTTTTGGATAGGGCTTACTGCCTACTATTCAGTATTTTCCAATCTGAATTTGGATTTGTCTCAAATACAAATGGCTGTTGGTGGTGGTGGCTTAATCTTACAGCATGGCCAAATTGTTCATGATACAGGTACTGCTATAGCAGGAAGGCACCCACGTACAGCTATAGGATTTACTCCGGATTTACAACGTGTAATCCTTATGACTGTTGATGGCCGCGGACATTCGATAGGAGCAACTCACGAAGATATGGCGATGTTAATGCTTAGGCAGGGTGTATTTAATGCCATGCATTTAGACGGCGGTGGTTCTTCTACTATGATTGCACAACCTGCGGGACGCAATACCGGCTTGCAAGTTGTTAACCGTGTGTCCGAAGGTTCACAGCGAGCTGTCATTAACGCAATAGGAATATTTGACCGCTCTACCCCGGGAGCAATCAGTCAATTAGTAATGCATCCCGGTTATCGTTATATTTCACGAGGCAACACTTTAACAGTGCATGTTTACGGCCTTGATCTTTATCGGCATAGAATTGGAATCCATCAGGATCAGGTTGCATTTTCTGCATACACTATAGATCCAACAGGCCAAATGATGCCTTCTGCGGGAACATGGCTTGGTAATACGTTTATCCCTGACCGTCCGGGCTCTGTATATATCCGTGCGCATTACAGAGGGCTTTCCGCAAGCAGAGCCTACATTGTGCGCGATATAATTGCTTTGCAGTTTAATACAGATTTTATTTTTACCGGAGGAGAAGAAATTCCATTTGTAATTTCCGGTCTTGATGCCGGAGGATCCTCTTCTGTTTTATGGCCTGAAAGAGGTTATGTGCAATTTAGAGTAACCCCACCGGAACTTGGGACTGTGCAAAACCATGTATTTATCCCTAACCAGGTGGGAACAGGGAATATTACTGCTCTTTTAGGTAGTAACTATGTACATTTACCTGTTATGGTAGCTTCTTATTATGATGAAGTCTGCCTTTTAGAGCTTGCGGCACAAATACCACCCGGAGAGTTGCCTTTTTTGGATCCTCTTCGTACAGCTATGACCGCAGTTGTTCCGGGAAATGCTTTTGACTTTAATGTATTTGTACCGGGGGGCGTACGTTTAGCTTATTCCGCCCGACAAGAAGGCCCGGCAGCTATTTTGCAAATGTCAGCGGCTTCAGGTGGATTATTTGCAACTGATCGTTCTCAGTGGGGGCGATTTTTACCGGATATACACATGATGTCGTCAGATTTTGTAATAATACAGATGGATGCTAATCCGCTTAATTTTCCTTCACGTGATGAATTTGAACTGTTTCATCAAGCCTTGCGCACTTTGCATGAATCAGGCCGCATGGTTTTTGTGGTTTCTAATGTGAGATATTCTCCTACACTTAACTTGCGTGATGGTATCAGATACATTGACTTGGGCAATGCTGGAGTAGATACTACAATGTGGTTTAGAGTGATTGATGGGCAGATCTGGTATGACTTCTAAAAATTTGGATAAAAATTCCAACAAACTCAATAAAAAACCTATGATTGCTACTGTAGGCGTAATGATGACCATTACTTTAATTGGAAAAATAATGGGCGTATTAAGAGATCGGATGCAGGGGGTATATTTTGGCACCTATTCCGCAGAGGGAATTGCTTTTATGCAGGCAAGTTTTCTACCAAGGGTGTTTTTAGATATTATGTTTGCCTCTGTGTTTTCCGCCAGCTTTATCCCTGTCTTTAATCGCTATCTTGAGACTAAAGGAAAGGAGGCCGCCTTCAATTTGGCAGCCTCTTTTCTTAAAATTATCCTTTTGGTATCGGTAACGGTAACGGTTTTGATGATTCTTTTTGCAACACCAATTTATTCGCTTTTTTTGGATGGTGAAAGCCTAACACCGGCAACCAGAGAATTAGGTATTATTTTGCTTAGAATAATGTTCCCTCTTTTGATTTTAAGCAGTCTGGCTTTTTCACTAACCGGAATCCTACAGTCTTTGGGGCAATTTAATATTCCTGCTGCTATGAGTGTAGCTTCTAATGGTATAATACTACTCTACTACCTGATTTTTATTGACCAATTTGGAGTCTATGGGCTTGCAACAGCATTTTTGCTTGGCTGGAGTATGCAAGTATTGATTCAAATTCCATTTTTAATTAAGCAGAACTTCTTTAGAATTAACCGTCAAAAATCCAAATCTAAAGATCGTACTGCATTAATTGAAATCAGAAATTTAGCTTTGCCTGTAATGGTAGCCTCTTGGCTTGGGCCTATTAATTTTTTAATTAATACTCGAGCCTCTGTAAACTTATATGGAGGAGAGCACGGCTTAGTATCTCTTAATATGGCACATAGCCTGTATACCGTTATTACAGGCTTATTTGTGTTATCTCTGGCCAATGTGCTATTCCCTACTCTATCTAAATTGGCCGCCCGCGAAGATTGGAATGAGTATACAACTTTTTTACGAAGCAGCTTGCGTGGTCTTTTGTTTTTGTTATTGCCCATAGCTTTTGGCTTGATGACTGTTGCTCATCCCTTGGTGCGGCTGGTTTTTGAAGGTGGTCGATTTCAAGATACTTCTGTTGACATTACTGCTACAGCACTGTTTTATTTTTCTATTGGAATAGTTGGGTTTGGATTGCATGTTATTTTAAGCCGAGCATCCTTTGCTTTGCAAGATGGTCGTGGGCCTTTAGTGACAAGCATAGTAGCTATAGCGATTAATTTTGTGCTTAGCTTTACACTTGCACCGATTTTAGAAATAGGAGGCCCGGCTCTTGCTTCTGCTATAGCAATTAGTGTAGCGGCTATGGGGCTATTTATAAGGCTGAACCTAAGACTTCCGGAAAATATTTGGACAAAAAACATGACAGTTGATACCATTAAAATGATAATATTGGTTATATTAATGAGCATAATTGTCAGATTTGGAATTGGATTTTTAGGTAACTTACTTACTGAAGATACTTTGTTGGATAGGGTCTTGATGATAGCCCTTCCGGCAGGATTAGGTGTAGGAATTTATATGACCGGGGCATTATTTTTAAAAATACCAGAAGCAAGGATAGGGTTAGATTGGATGTTTCATATTATGCAACGATTCAATATATGTAGGTGATAAAAAATCATTTGGAGGAACTGCTATGTTTGACAGCATAAAGAGTAAGATAATACTTCCGATATTTGGAGTTATATTGTTAATGGTTGTAATTATTGTTATGTATGTTTCTACATCAACAGCAAATCTTGTAGATAATTTTATTTCTGAAAAACTAGAGGCTACAACTCAAGCTGTACGTGCTTATCTGGCTTTATATGAACAAAAAAGCCTTGTGGCCTCTTCTGTACTTGGTAGCAGTGCAGAACTTATTAGGCTTATGGATAGCGGAGATAGAGAAGCTGTTTGGCAGTATGTACACGAAATGCAAATGTTTTTTGGCGTGGATGCCATTATAATTGCTGACCATGAAGGTACAACTATTGCTCGCTCTCATGCAAGAGATTTCTATGGAGACAATATTGCCGGTGTCCAATCAATGAGGGTAGCACTCCGGGGAGAGACGATATCCCTTTATACAGAAACACCAACAGTTCCTTTTGTTTTAAGCACGACATCTCCAATTTTCGATGGTGACAGGCTTATTGGTGGCGTTGTAGTAAATTTTGATATAGGTGTGTACGAATTTGCAGAAGAACTCCAAGAAATATTTGGGACAGATTTTACAATTTTTAATGGTAATACTTCAGTTGCTACTACACTTGTAAACCCTGCTACTGGAAATAGGACTTCAGGGACACAAGTAGCAACAAGTGTATCAGATATAGTTTTAGGAAGAGGAGAGCCTTTAACCCTTGAATTGAACATACTTGGCATAATGCCTTATATAGCTCATTATTTTCCCTTACCGGGTGCTGACGGAAGCCCTTCGGGTATGCTTTTTATTGGTATTCCTCAATCGGAAGCCATTGCTATCATAAATACTCAAAGAACTTACATGATTTTTATTGGATTTTTTGGACTTGTGGCTGCTGTTACTATAGTTTATTTTCTTGTAAATAAAATTACCAAGCCTATTGGCAATTTGACAATTGCTGCCAAGCAAATAGCTGAAGGTAATTTAAATGTCAATTTTGATACCAATAGAACCGACGAGATAGGCAAATTGGCAAAGTCCTTTAGTGATATGCAGAAAGAGTTTACCACCATGATTAATGAAATTCAAAAGAGAAACCATGAGATTTTTAAAGGCCATTTGATGAGAAGTGAAGACGATTTTACTGCAAAGGGAGATTTTCAAAAAATCCTGGATGGTGTTAATAATGTAGCTAATGGATTCTATCAGTTTTTAGATAAAATGCCTTGTGGCATCATAATTCATGATACCGAATATCGCTACAATTTCATAAACGCATATAACCAAAGCTATGGTTATGACCCCAATGTTATGCTGGGTCATTCTATTAGTGAGATGTTGCCACCCGACCAAGCGGAGTTTTTTATCGGAAAATTTAAACAAGTTGCATCTACAAGGAGGCCAATTCAATATCCAATTGAATTTACTACACTTGGTGGCAGTACCATACATGGAAGCCATACAATAGTGCCAATTAAGGATAATAAGGGCAAGATTGATGCCTACATTCATTTTTCCTATGATGTTACCGAAATGGTTCAAGCAAAACAACGTTCCGAAAAAATAAATGTTTACCAAGGTCATGAAGCTATTGATATTACCAAAAGACTTCAAGACGGGCTGGAAAAAGGTATATTACAATTTACCTATGAACCACAATCCCATGATAACGACACAGCCCAAGCAGCTTCTGCTTATAAAAAAATTGGTAATACAATGGGCAATGCTGTTACCTTTATCAAAGGGTATGTTGATGAAATTTCACATTTATTAAAAGAATTTTCAAATAAAAACTTTGATGTGGAAATCAAGCAAATTTACGTGGGTGATTTTGCAACAATTAAACAATCTATGAATAGACTAATTTACTCTATCAGCACTCTGATATCAGAAATCCAATCTTCCACATCTCAAGTAGAAACAGGTGCAAACCAAATTTCTCTGTCCACGCAAGTGCTAATGACAAATTTTGAAGAACAGGCTACTGCTATGAGTGAAGTAAAAGAAGCTGTAAACATCCTAACAGAAAAGACATTAACAAATGCCACTGATGCTCAATCAGCCAGTGACCTTTCCACACAAGTGCAAGATGTTGCAAACACAGGCAGTCGGCACATGAGAGATATGTCTATGGTTATGGATGAAATTAAGCTTTCATCTTCTGAGATAGCCAAGGTAGCAAGCATTATAGATGGTATAGCTTTTCAAACAAACCTTCTGGCTTTAAACGCATCTGTAGAAGCTGCCAGAGCGGGAGAACATGGCAAAGGCTTTGCTGTAGTGGCAGAAGAAGTGCGAAACTTAGCAGGACGAAGTTCTGAAGCCGCCAAAAACACATCTGAAATGATTGCAAAATCATTAAGTCGTGTTGATGAAGGCGTATCGAAATCTGCCGAAACAGCCGCCGCACTAGAAAAAATCGTTGAAGTAACATCAAGCGTAACGGATGTAATATCTAACATAGCCCACATTTCTAACGAACAAGCTGAAGAAATAAGCAAAATCCAAAACAGCATGGAAGCAATCTACCGTGGAGTAACGGACAATGCTTTAGCAGTACAAAGTAATGCCTCTGTTTGTGAGGAATTATCAAGTCAAGCTACTATGTTGATGTCCTTAGTAGATAGATTCAAGGTATAGCAGGAAGTAGAAACTATATCAATAAACGTGAGTTCGATGAACATTTTTTGTTCATCGAACTCTTGATATACTTACAATAGCTGGGTTAATAACGAGTAAAATTTAAGGAGCATAATTCATGAGAAAGATTTTGTTTATGGCGATGTCGCTGTTTGTTCTTATCGCTTTGGCGGCTTGTAATGGTGATGGTGACACGCTGGAAATCCCGACAACACAAAACGAAAATAACACGATCATTGTTGTTGACGAACAACAGCCGGGATCACCCCGCAATTATACACTCGAAGAACTTGGCACAACCATCGTAGCGGCAGGTGAATTTTGGAATGATTGGTGGTATAAACGCGGGGCGTTTGCATGGGAACATATGTATGAAACCCCATGGTATTATTGGGCAGAACAACCTTACCATCCGCGTTCAAGAGGATATTTCGTACTTTTGCCATCATCAGGTTTTGAAACCATAACCGATATTGTTCTTCATCTGCAACAATTTTACACGGATATATGGATAAACAGGGAAATGTTTGGTGATCGCACAGAAACGGCAGATTTTGAATTTCTTTTTGGAGAACCTTCTGCTTTTGAGGAATATGACAGCGTTTTATACGTTGCCGGTGTACGCTGGGGTGCGATGCGCCCGGATTGGAATACAGCAACCCATACATTAATTTCGCAAAACGATAATATTTCTGTTGTTGAAACAGTTGTGGCGGCATTCGACCATCGGGGAAGCGGAGATGTAATGCCAACGGCAACATTCCGAATTGTGTTCGATAATGGCAGAATCGAAAATGGTCTTGGACATTGGGAATGGCCGGGTTCATCCGATGTACATGACCACCTTTTCTCTCCAATTGGAGCGTTAGAAGGAGCATGGACAAACAGAGCGGGAGAAACCGTTGCATTCACGATGCCAAACATCGGAGAAATCAGAAGAACCCCAAACGGTGCGTATGTTTTGGAAATATTATGGGATGTGGGGGAAAGCAGAGTGTGGTTATTCCCTGTTGGGGTTGAGATGATTAGGTACAACTCCCATGGAGAGAGGATGTACAATGAAAGCGTTGTAAGCGACACATCGCAGGTGCGCTTGTTTACAGGCGATTTTGAAGTTACTTCATGTTGCACTGACGAGTTTATAAATGAACAGTTGTTTACTCGTTCCATGATTACATCCACAGAGGAACTAAAAATCCAAATTGAGGTCGCAACAGACGAACTTCTAAGTACATTTGCCAATCTCTACCATGCAGATGTACGTGTACCCGGGCAGGGCGAAGGAGTAACCCTTGTGATATGGGCAAATCAACTACTGCATCATTTTAATGTGGCTATGCTAATCTCCGATGTGCCGGAAGATGGGGATGAATGGGGATTTAGACCCACTGACAGTTTTGGTTCTGTGAGAATGCTGTTGCCGGGCGAGGCTTTTGTCATTGAAAATTACGTGGGGGCAGGTACATTGCCTCATCGTGGCATTAGCTTTACAGATGAAAATGGCGGGAATACAAGGGTTTTCTTTTTTACCGAAAATCAAGCCTATCCTGAACATGGCAATCAATGGATTATTCAAGAAATTGAAGCAGAGCGGCTTATTTGGGTAGCTCCGTGTGGATTCGACCCACCAAGCGAAGAGGGTGATTATTCCATTATCATCAATGGGGTAGGTTTTGTTGATAATGCGTATGGCAATGCTGATGATGTTTATACATTGGCAGGTGAACAAAATCCAACCCATGTTACCATGTCTGTATTGTGGATGCTTGGGTTAGATGTAATATCAGGTGGTGCCCAACACTCGTTACAATATAACGGCGGTTCGATTGGCGTTTCGCTTCTTTCAGTTAATTATCTTACATTTGGCGCAGACAGGGATGCAGTGGGTATTAATGATACATTTATGGCGGATGATTTCACCACGTATATACCCATATCGCTACTTAGGCATTTAGGCTTTGATGTGCATTTCGAGGGGGGTCGTGTTCATATTGATGGTCAGCTTAATGTGGATATAAATCCACATCCATTGGCAATAGCTTTGCAAAACTTCATTGACAACGCAGAAGGTGAAACCAGAGTGTCTGTACCGGCTGTTAATGGCACTCTTGCTTTGCTTGCGATAGAATTTGTTGATGGCTTTGCGGAAGCAACAGTTTTTGTGTATACCGGTTTTGAAGTTATTTACAAAGAAATTGGAAGCATTGAGGGTTTTCCGTTCTCAGTAGGTTTTACCGGAGATGGTTGGGGCAATCTTTTAAAAGTAACCGGCGATGGCGGAAATAGCTCTTATACCATGTTTGGTGTAGCAACCAATCCTGCCACTTCAAGAGATGAAATAGTATATTTGTTCACCATTTACGATGAATTGGTGGATGATGGAAGCCGTAGTTACTACCGCTTTGATGGTGGTTGGCCGGAAGGTATTGAGGGTGGCCGCCATTCCATTACCGAAGAAGAATTTAACACAATTCGCTATGGTTGGGGCGATTTCATAACTTGTTGGCGAGATTCTTGGGATAGCACAGAATCCATTTTGGCTTGGGTTACACCAATTTGGTGATTAAACCGCTAATGATTTTACCCATTTAGAGAATAATAATTAGGGAGGCATATTTATGGCTTATAAAATAGTAGCTATTTATGACGAAACCGGGTTTACGATAGATAAAAAAGATCCATACAATCCAAACGGGCAAATTTCAGCCTGAAGGGATTTATGGATCTTTTGATTTTTATGTATTGAATATGCTATAGTTAATGCAAGTCAATGTATCAATAGACCCTATTGCATAGCTGAGTAATGCAATAGGTCTTAATTTATGAAAGTGTGGGAAATGTATGAAAATTATCACTAATGGTAAAAATTCTGGAATCGCAAGCTTTATCAAAACACACTATTTTAGTATATTACGTATGGTAATCGTAGTTATATCACTTATAATAATGCTTCGCTATGCGAATGGACGCTCCCTTTGGGTAGACGAGCTTTGGACTATTTCTTTTACCGGGATAGATCAAAGCTGGGCTGAAATGTTTGATAACTTTATTGCAGATGCCACTTCAAACCCACCGTTATTTTACATAATTGCCGCACTTTGGCTGCGAATTGTGCCCTATGGTGCTTTTTGGCTGAGACTAATTTCTATAATATTTGCTGCTATTGGTATATATTTGATAGGCAACGTTGCAGGTAAAATTTATGAAAGAGATGGGAAAGATTACGTTGCTGTTTTTGCCACATTATTTGCTTCCACGTCTTGGTTTTTTGTAACGCAAGGTGCATTTTCCTTTCGTTCCTATGGATTACTGTTTTTGCTTTCGACATTGTATGTATATGTTTATATTCTACGAACACAACGACATACTGGGGTTGCGTTAGGGATTCTTTTAGGGTTACTGGCCGCATTATTAGGATATACTCATTATTTTGGGCTGTTTGTACCAGCTTCATTATTTATTTGTGACTTGGTACTCCTTAAACATAAAGTACTGAAATGGCAGCATATGCTGTCTTATATACTTGCCGCAGCACTGTATCTGCCGTTTTTTATCCCGATTTTTTTACGTGTAGTTGCACAATCAGGGAATTTTTGGGCAGAGCCAGCTTCATTTATTAGATTAGTTTGGCTATTTAGAATGCTTGTCAGTAGTTCAGACTTAGTAGGTGCTTTGTTTATTTTTGGATCGGTTGCCGGTGTAGTTATTATGATTTCGATTATTTTTGAAAATCGGCTTGTCGTTAGCGCGTTATTAGGGCATTCAGCGTTTACCGAATACCGAAAAACTACAGTCCCGCTATCATCAATTTTGTTTGCAGCACAAGTGTTTACAGTAGCTTTAACCGTCGGAATGGTTTTTATTTACAGCCGTTTTATTAATCCAAATGGCTCTATTTTTGTAAATAGATATTTTATTGCCATATTGCCACAGTTGTTAATAGTATCGGCCATAAGTGCTACTTGGCTAATTGAAAATTTTATCATATATCTAAAGATGCATGGCAAGCTACTGTTTTTGATATGTATTTGTATAGTATCCATACCTATGATTGGAAATTTTTATGCAGAGGTAAATAGGTTTGCCACTACTTATCATCATCCTTTCCGAGAGTTGGCGGAGTGGATTTATCAACGAGAAGATGCACATAATCCGGACACACTTATAGTTACACATGCTCCAGCCAGAGGGTTCTCATATTTGCTAACTCAAGGTGGTCAGCGTCCGCCAATACATATCGCTGGTGTACGTTCGTGGAACGCTTATACGTATAAATACCATGTGGATCTTACAGTGGAAAACCACATTCAATGGAATATTATTTATCGTTTCAGAGGTAGGGTACCAAGGAATACATTGAGCATTCTTGAACGGTACTACGATCTGATCAGTACCTATAATAAATGGGGGGAAACAATTTACGTTTATCAGCGCGTACAATAACCCCTTAATAATTAAAACAGGCTCATATCGCGTTTCAGACTGCTGCTAACGAAGCCGCTATTTCAGGCACTTCTCGAACGAGTAGCAGTCAGGCAAAAACGGCGCAATTACTGGGTTTCTGGCAGATAGAACCTTATCAGCAGTCAGAAACACGATAAGAGCCATAATCAAAGATTAAATCCAACCGTGGATTCACATTACTAATAGAATGATAAATCAGGGAGACGAATTTATGGCTTATAAAATAGCAGCTATTTATGATGAAACCGGGTTTACGATAGATAAAATTGCTGTAAAATCTTCAAAAAGCAGCGACAGCAATGAGATAAATCAAACAGATTTTTATGAAGCCTTGTTGAATTATCCATCCGGGACAATTTATGAACATGCCTTTTTATACAAAAGTGATTATGATGTATCTATTCAATTTTTGATAGATATCGCAAAGTCAATGATCAGCAATATTTCCGGTAGTCCGGACGTGGATATCACTCGCAAAGCCCCAAAGCCAAATATTGAAAATCTAATGAGTCTTTTACGCCGGGTTCCATACGTAATCGGTTGCGAATTTGTTAATCTAAATTGGATTGAACAAGTCTATTTAGATATTGCCGCAGTATTTAACACTGAATTTACAACCTTTGATGGTGATCTTGATCAATATTTCAAATCAAAAAATCCGGAGTTAAATGCAGCCGGAAAAGTATTTTTTCACTTAGTTGAAAGCAATGATGAAAAATATCCGTTTGCATTTTTAGCTACATATTCTGAAGGTGAAAACGAAAATATTAAGCATGTGCCCCTTAAAAATGCCCTTGAAACCAATAATAAAGAAAATTTGCAGGACAAGCTTCTAGCGTTGCTTTCGGCAGTTAGTCGAGCCGCGGATAAGAGTGAGTTTTTATCTGAGCTTATAGAAAGCGGCGAACTTTTTTCACCCCTGCGCTTTAAAACAAAAGAGGCATACACTTTTTTAATGGAAACTCCTATTTATGAAGAAAGTGGTGTTGTTTGCCGCATACCAAATTTTTGGAAAAACAAGCCCGGTGCCCGTTTAAAAGCAAATGTTGGCAGTAAAGAACCCGCCGTCCTGGGATTAGACGCCCTTATGGCGTTTTCTCCATCAATTTATTTGGGCGATGAGGAATTTACCAAAGCTGAAATTGAACAACTATTGGCAGAAAGTCGCGGTCTTGCTTTTCTTAAAGGCAAATGGGTAGAAGTTGATCCCGAAAAATTACAAGCTCTCTTAAAAGCCTTTGACGAAATTGAAGGCAAAGAATTATCACTTGCTGAGGCTCTTAGAATGCAATCCGGCTTTATGTCTTTTGGGGAAGATGATACCACTGATGAAATTGAAGTTACAAACGGCGAATGGCTTAATGAACTTAAATCAAAAATGATTAATCCTTCCGAAATCAAAAAACAGCGTGTAAATAAAAGCTTTCAAGCAACTTTGCGCAAGTATCAGAACGTCGGGTTTAACTGGCTTTATTTTATGATAAAGTCTAATTTTGGCGCACTTTTGGCAGATGATATGGGGCTTGGAAAAACTGTTCAAATTCTTGCACTATTTGATTTGTTACGAAAAGATAAAATTAAATCATTGCTGATCATTCCTGCGTCTCTTGTAGCAAATTGGAAAAAAGAAGCGGAGCGTTTCGCTCCTATGCTTAAAATAAAAATTTTACATGGTACTGAAAAAGAATTTTCAGAATCTGCAATAGAAGAAGCAGACTTATTTATCACAACTTATGGCATGGTAAAACGCATAGAGCAGCTTAACAGCGTAACTTGGGATTTGATAGTGTTAGATGAAGCTCAAGCCATAAAAAATCATAGCAATAAGCAGACTACAGCCGTAAAAGCTTTAAATGCAAAAAGTAAAATTGCAATGACCGGTACTCCTGTAGAAAATAGACTTTCAGATTTATGGTCAATATTTGATTTTCTAAATAAAGGCTTGCTAGGTTCACAAAAAGAATTTATACAGTTCACAAAAGGCTTAAAAGATGATAAATTGGGCTATGAAAAGCTACGCAATGTTGTTAGCCCTTTTATTTTACGTAGGCTTAAAACAGATAAAACTATCATCAGCGATTTACCTGATAAAGCTGAAATCAAGCAATATACAACTTTGACAAAAAAACAAATTGTGCTGTACAATCAACTTGTAAAGGAATTGGAACAAGCAATGAAAATTACAGACATGTCCGGAATTCAGCGTAAAGGAATCATTTTAACAAGCATCATGAAATTTAAGCAAATTTGCAACCATCCTGATCAATATTTGGGAAACAAAGAATTTTTAGCAAAGTATAGCGGAAAATTTGAAGCATTATCCAATATCTGCGAGACTATCCGAGATAAAAGAGAACGGATGCTGATATTTACCCAATTTAAAGAAATGACCCAGCCTATTGCTGATTTTTTAACAGAAATATTTGAACGCGAAGGCTTAATTTTGCATGGTGGTACAACAGTAAAAAAACGTGGCGAACTGGTGGAACGCTTTAACAGTACAGAATATGTACCTTTTATGGTGCTATCCCTTAAAGCGGGGGGCGTTGGTCTTAATCTCACTTCTGCAAACCATGTGGTGCATTTTGACAGATGGTGGAATCCTGCAATTGAAAATCAAGCAACAGACCGTGCTTTCCGTATTGGGCAGCAAAAAAATGTTTGTGTGCATAAGTTTGTTACAACAGGGACAATTGAAGAGAAAATTGACCTAATAATTGAAGAAAAACAAAAGCTTGCAGGAGATGTTATTGGGGCAAAAAGTGGTGAAAATTGGATAACGGAGATGAATAACGAAGAACTCTTCAACTTATTAAAGCTAGGAGTAAACTAATGAGCAGGTTTTTTATTTATGGTGAATATGTTCCCATTGCAGAAAAAAAGAAAAGGGCTGAGAGGCGAATAGAAGAATTAAAAAAAAGCGATCCTGACTTAGCCCCTATCATTGTTGAAGGACGTAAAATCACTAATACTTGGTGGGGAACAGCTTGGTGCAAAAATCTTGAGTCGTATGCTGACTACAGTAACCGCATAGAACGTGGAAGATCTTATGCAAGAAATAGCTTTGTAGTGGACTTGAAAATAGGCGAAGGTACTATAATTGGAAAAGTATTAGGCAGTCGCTTGTATACAGTTGAAATAAAAATTGATGTATTAAGCCACTCAAACAAGGAAAATATAATCAACACAGTTGGACGCCGGATTGACAGCATGGCGGATCTTGTAGAGGGCAAATTTCCAAAAGATTTTGAAGAATTATTTTTGACACAAGAAAAAGGGCTTTTCCCATCTCCAAAAGAAATCGACTTGGATTGCGATTGTCCGGATTGGGCTGATATGTGCAAACATGTTGCAGCGGTTTTATACGGAGTTGGTGTACGTCTTGATGAAGATCCACTATTGTTTTTTAAGTTGCGTGGGGTGGATGTAAATTCCTTTATTAAAGCGTCAATTGATGAGAAACTTTCGCATATGATGAAAAATGTAGGATACACTACTGATCGTGTGCTAAAAGATGTAGATTTGGTTGAGCTTTTTGGTTTGTAAATTTAAGGAGTTGTGTTTATGCGACGTCCAATCTCAAGTTTTCATCCATTTTTGTATTTTACTATCGTTAAACTGAGACGCTTTATACGGCGCATAACATGGTGGTTTGGCAAACAAAAATTTGCAAAAACAGTATCACCAAACCCTTTGAAGTATAGAGTGTATAAGCATCAACTTGTATCAATCAGATTGGGAGATACAGCTTTACAAAAAAATAAAGTTGAAAATTTAAAAATTGCTGTTAATAAATTAAACGGAGTACTAATACATCCCGGAGAAACGTTTTCTTTATGCTGGTTGTTAGGCTGTGCTACAAAAAGAAAAGGATATCTTGAAGCTAATACCATACAAAATGGAAGAGTTGTTGCAAGAATTGGTGGTGGATTGTGTAAACTTCCTATTCTAATTAATTGGATTTGTTTACATAGCCCACTTACAGTGCTGGAATGCCATCAGCATAGTTTTGATCCTTTTCCGGACGAACCGGGCGTAATCCCTTCAGGGAGCGGCCCTACATTTTTTTACAATTATTTGGATTATCAATTCAAAAATAATACAAATTACACATTTCAATTTCTATTTTGGCAGGAAAATGAATACCTTTGTGGTGATTTGCGTGTAGATACAGAGCTTCCATATAAATATTATGTTTTTGAAGCTAATGACCATTTTGTAAAAGCCAAAGGAAATTTTTATAGAAAAAATGAAGTATGGCGGCACAAATATGAAACAAATTCCCATGAAGAGCCTGTCGAGACACAATTGATTTATAAAAATAATTCCCTTGTAAAATATGTGCCTGATGAATATATCTCAGATGATTCTTAGATGATAGAACCCCGGCATTATCCGGTTATACAAGAAATCTAATGAAATGGGGTAAAAGCCATGGAATATTTGTATGAAACCCATGTACATACATCTGAATCAAGTAGATGTGGGCAAAATTCTGCGGTTGCGCAAGTTAGAGCTTATAAAAAAAGAGGATATACAGGAATCATTATCACAGATCATTTTATCCATGGCTACCGGAAGCATTTATATTTGCCCTGGAAAATAAAAATGAAACATGTTGCATCCGGTTATGAAGCCGCAAAAAAAGAAGGTATCAAATGTGGGCTGGATGTCTTTTTTGGCTGGGAATTTACTGTTGATGGCTCAGATTTTTTAACTTATGGGCTAGATTTAGATTTTTTATTTGAACATACACATTTAGCTAAGCTATCTTTGCCGGAATACAGTAACCTTATTCGCAAGTCCGGTGGATATATAGCGCAAGCCCATCCTTATAGAGATAAAGCCGGTAAAGGAAATAAATTTCCTGTTAATCCTGAATTTTTGGATGGGCTTGAAGTATATAACGCTTGGGACGCACGCAATAATAAAAATGCTAATGAAAAAGCATTTGCCTTTGCCCAAAAGCATAATTTACCAATACAAGCAGGTAGCGATTCTCATGGTATAAATATTCCGATCGTCAGCGGAATAAAATTGAAAAAGAAAGCTGACAGCATTTTAGATATTATAGAGGAGGTCAAAGCTAAAAAAGTAGAGCTTATACTACCATAAAAATTACTGAGGTGAATTATGAATTGGATAAAAGCTCTTTTTTCTACAAGCAAGCCAATTATTGGAATGTGCCATTTGATGGCATTGCCCGGTGATCCAATGTATGATAAAAATGGGGATATGGAAAAAATCATTGACTATGCATTGAAGGATATAACGATGCTGCAAGATGGTGGAGTTGATGCTGTTTTATTCTCTAACGAATTTAGTATGCCCTATCAAACAACAGTCGAACCTATAACAATTGCAGCAATGGCACGGATAATTGGTGAACTTAAACATGCAATTAAGATACCATATGGGGTTGATTGTTTATTTGATCCTATTGCCACAATTGATTTAGCCGCTGTTACAAATGCTGCTTTTATTAGGGAAGTAATGTCAGGCATTTATGCATCTGAGCTTGGACTTTGGAATACCGATTTAGGAAAAACATATCGTCATTTATGTAATAGAGGACTCACAAACCTAAAAGTATTTAATAATGTTATGCCGGAATTTGCAAAATATATAGGTGAAAGGGATATAGGCGAAATTATCACAAGCACTTTATTTGTTTCAAAACCTGATGCATTATGCGTTTCCGGCTTAACTGCCGGCAAAAAACCCGGCACAGAACTCCTTATAAAAATTAAGGATTTAGGTCTTGACACATTACTTTTTTGCAATACGGGATGTACAAAAGACAATATAAAGGAAATCTTAAAAATAACAGACGGTGTGATAGTTGGAACAACATTTAAAGTGGACGGTAAATTTAATAACTCAATTGATATTAAAAGAGTAAAAGAATTTATGTCAGTAGCACGCGAAAACTAAATTGGAGGGATTTATATATGACAAATATATTATGTACACTTACTTTGGGGTTATTATTTTTGCTAACAGCCTGTTCAAATGATATTGGCACAACATATGATATTGGCGGCACGCCCCCGGGCATACAAACTATTACTGCCACAGAAGCACACAGAATAATGTACAATACATATGATTTTATCCTATTAGATGTTCGTACCATCCCAGAATTTGAAGAAAGGCGAATTGAGGGAGCCATTTTGATCCCGTATAATGAACTTGCAGCTAGAGCCGATATAGAGTTATCAGATAAAAATACAACCATACTTATCTACTGCCAAAGTGGACGCAGAAGTGCAATAGCATTGTCAATTTTGGCAGAGCTTGGGTATACATCTTTATATGATTTTGGAGGAATTATTAACTGGCCCTTTGAGACAATTTCAAATTAAATGCCTATGAATACAGCTTTAAAATGAGATTTTAAATTTCAAAAGGGGCGTTCAACCGATCTCATTTTGTCATCGGTTGAACGCCCTTTTTTCACTTATTCTTTCTTACTAAAGCTCTAACGTAACGCTCACTAAAACCAAATTTTTGCACAAGTTCACGAATGTTAGTTCCATTGTATTGAGATAGTATTTCCTTTTCTAAACATTGGCCAAAAATTGTTCGTAAACTTGGCACATAAATACTTGTACCACTAAAAGTACGTGAAAATGTACAAATTGCATTAAATCCGTCCATTTCCATGATTTCATCGTAAGGTGGCAAGATAAAATCGTTATGCTTTTGTGCCACTTGCTTTATTATCCGTTCATCCATGGTTGCATCCCCTCTCTAAGAAGCTATAAACACAGTTTCTTAATATTTATCGAACGTTTATTCTTTTATAATGATATTCATTTTGCGCAAACTTGTCAAGACTGATTCCGAACATTTTTTCACTGTATCTATTCTTAGGATATTAAACTTTTGACCTTTTATATACATTTTTTACTTTACATCCTATAAAATTTGACATAAAATGACTTTGTTATAATGATTGAAAATGTATAGCATTTTTCACGTTGTTTTAAAGTACATTTGCTGTATAAGAACCTGCGGTCAATAGATAACAAAATATAGCTTTTAAATATCTTAGAGGTGAACATCCATGGAAAAAACCATCTTTGTAGTAGATGATGTCGATACAGATTTATTTAAAGCAGAAGAGGTTTTAGAAAAGCATTATGTTGTTTTTACTATGACAACAGCAAAAAAAATGTTTAACTTGTTAAAAAAAATCACTCCACATTTGATTTTACTAGATATAGAAATGCCGGATATGAACGGTCTTGAAATACTATCAAAATTGAAGTCGGACAAATCTCTTGAGTATATCCCTGTTATTTTTTTAACAAGTTCTCGTGATGTTGATACAGAAACTAAAAGCTATGAAAAAGGTGTGGCAGATTTCCTTCATAAACCATTTTCCCCTACGTCTCTTCTTAATCGTGTAAACCTGCATATAAATTTAGGACAAATGATACGAGAGCAAACATCTTTATTAAAAGATGCTCATAGAAACATAATACATGTATTGTCTACCTTGGTGGAATATAGAGATGAATATACAGGTGGGCATATGGAGCGTACTGCATACTACATACGAATATTAGTAGCAGAAATGATGCGCCGGGGCATATATATAAATCAACTAAAGGATTGGGATATGGATATGATTCATGTTTTTGCACTTTTACATGATATTGGAAAGGTAGGAATTTCCGACTCATTATTAAATAAACCGGATATCTATACTTCAGAAGAACGTCTGGCAATGCAAAAGCATTCATTAGTAGGAGAATCAATAATCAACAGGGTTATTGAAAAAGTAGGCGACAACGTTTTTTTACATAATGCTAAAGCGTTTACGACTTATCATCACGAATGCTGGGATGGAAGCGGATATCCTTATGGCTTAAAGGGTGAAGAAATCCCTCTACAAGGGCGCATTATGGCCATTGCTGATGTATACGATGCCCTTACCACCGAACGACCCTATAAAGATGCCTATTCTCCGGAAGAAGCTGTAGATATGATAATGAAAGAGTCCGGCATTAAATATGATCCCAAAATAGCAGAAGCCTTTTATGCAATAAGAGATCGTTTTGAAACTTTTAATAACTCAGCTAAAAAAGTAAAGGGGAAAAACTGTGGAAACCAGCATGAACTTTGAAGCCCGCAAGATATACGAACGTATGCAGCTTATGTTAGATGCTGCACCTATGGCAATTAGTTTTTTTAACAAAGACTTAGATATAATTCAATGTAACCAGGAAGTTGTAAAAATGTTTTGCTTAACAAGCAAAGAAGATTACATAAATAAACTATATCAACTAATGCCACCCTATCAGCCTGATGGTACTATATCAAAAAAGGCTTTTAAAGAAATGATATCACAGGCGTTTAGTAAACGTTACACCCTACAAAAATTTGTGTATCAGCGTATGGATGGGGTAATAATACATACTGAGACAACTTTTGTACGAGTACGACATGAAGGTGAAAATATTGTCATTGGCTATACTCAGGATCAATCAGATAAATACCAAGCTCAGGGGCGAGAACAGGAAGCTATAGCTACTTCAAAGCTAATGTTAGATGCCATGCCTCTTGCTTGTTTTTTAGTTAGAAAAGATTTTAAGGCTCTTGATTGTAATGAAGCAGCAGTAACATTATTTGGCTTTGCCAATAAAAAAGAAGCCCTGGAACGTTACCGAGAAATTTATCCAAAAACTAACCCAAATGCCAATAAAGCTAATTTTGTAAGCTCTGTCAAGTCACCATCATATTTAGAGATCACGCTTGAGTCAGGCTATAGTAACTTTGAATACACTCATCAGTGTGTTGATGGTAGTCTAATTCCGTGTGAAGTAACATTAGTACGGCTGGATTTTCATGGGGAATCGGTAGTAGCTGCATATCTTAAAGATTTGCGCCCTATAAAGGATATGGCTGCTAAGGTAAAATATTTTGAGGTAATTGAAGAAGAAAATCGAACAAAAACTCAATTTTTAGCACGTATGAGCCATGAAATACGCACTCCCGTAAGTGTGATTGCAGGCACGTCAGCCGTTGAGCTACGCAAAACCACCCATTCATCAGAAACAAGAGAAGCCTTTTTGCAAATTCAACGATCTTCAGAGCTACTAACATCTATTATTGATGATATCCTGGATCTTTCAAAAGTAGCAGCAGGTAAAATGAAGATTATCAATAAACCTTATGATACAGCGAGTCTTATAGTGGATTCATTACAATTTAACAGATTAAATTTTGGAAGCAACAAAAATATTGCCCTTTTATTAGATGTAGATGAGCATTTACCTACAAATATAATTGGAGACGAGCTACGTATAAAACAAATTTTAAATAATATATTGTCCAATGCATTTAAGTACACTGAAGAAGGCACAATAGCCCTTTCTTTTAAAATTGAAACCATATCAGATTATAATGACAAAATTTACCTTGACATTAATGTAAGTGATACAGGGCAAGGTATGACCCAAGATCAAGTTGACTGCTTGTTTACAGAATATTCACGATTTAACGAAGAAGAAAATCGTCATATAGTAGGAACCGGCCTGGGCATGTCCATAACTTATCAATTAGTTAATATGATGGATGGCGAAATTACTGCAACCAGCAAACTAGGGGAAGGCACTATAGTTAGTGTACGTATTCCACAATTAAAACATGGAGACCAAGTTTTAGGTGAAGAATTAACACAAAAACTAAAAAATTACGAAATTGATGAACTTACAACAGTTAAAAAGGAATCTTTTACATACGAGGCTATGCCATATGGAAAGGTATTAGTAGTAGATGATTTAACATCTAACCTGTACGTAGCTAAAAACTTGCTTAAACCTTATGAACTTACTGTTGATACTACATCAAGCGGTCAATCTGCTATTGACATGATTAAGTCCGGAAATGTATACGACATTGTATTTATGGATCACATGATGCCTGATATGGATGGTATGGATGCTGTAAGACATTTGCGCAACTTAGGGTACAATCATCCCATAGTTGCATTAACAGCCAATGCCATTTTAGGCCAGGAGGAATTGTTATTAAAAAATGGCTTTGACGATTTTATTTCAAAACCTATTGAATTAAGCCGCCTTAACGGATGCTTAGTTAAATTTATACGGGATAAATATAGCCCTAAGATCTCGCAAAACTTATCTGCCGGATTAACAAACTCTTTTATACGAGATGCTCAGCCTGCAATAACTACATTAAAATTATGCTTAGATAAACTTAGTAATGAAACAGATGACGAAGCCTTAAAGTCATACATAATTACTACTCATGGCATGAAAAGTGCTCTAATATATATCGAACAACAAGCCCTTTCTAAAGAGGCGGACATTTTAGAAGAAGCGGGCAAGGAAAAAAACTTGGATGTTATTAAAGAGAAAACCCAACCTTTTATAGATCGTCTTACCTACGTTGTAGAAGCATTGATAGAATCATCAGGTGGTGCCTGTGGCGAAGATACCTACGATGAAGATCCAATTTTTCTGTATAGACAATTAAAAATTATTTGTGAAGCATGTAAAAATTATAATATAAAAGTGGCCAAAAACGCTTTGGAACAGCTAATGCAAAAAAATTGGTCTAAAGAAACTACTGCCTTATTTGATAAAATTTCAGTTTTTTTACTACATAGCGAATTTGAAGAAGCAATTGAATATATACAGACATTTCTATAAGAAACTATGTAAAAAATAAACCGCCTGATCTTTAAATAGACTCTAAGGCGGTTTATAACATTTACTTGAATCTTCTTAGTTATCTACGTCTAGCTATTAAAATATATCTTATCAAAGTTAATAAAGAAGTAATAGTTGCAGCCACATAAGTAAGTGCAGCAGCATCCAGTACTCGTTTAGCCGGTGCTGCTTCAGATTCTGATAATATTCTTTCGCTTTGAAGCATTGAAATAGCACGGCTTGAAGCATTGAACTCTACAGGTAAAGTAACCACTTGGAACAATACTGTAACAGAAAACATAATGATACCTGCATACAACAGCCAGTCACCAAACCCACCGGCTCCCATTACCAGCCCTGCAAGCAATAGAGGCATAGATAACCGTGAACCAATGTTAACCACCGGGAATAATCCGCTTCGGAAAGCCAGCGGCCCATAGCTTTGATTATGTTGGATTGCATGGCCTACTTCATGAGCAGCTACACCAAGAGCCGCCAATGACCGTACATTGTGTACAGCCTCAGATAAGCGCACTGTTTTGTCACGAGGATCGTAGTGATCTGTAAGCTGACCCGGTGTAGCTTCTATTTTTACATCTCTTATACCTGCCGCAGCCAGTAATTGAGCGGCTACTTCTGCACCTGTTTTGCCTTGCTTAGAAGCAACCTTTGTATATTTGTTAAAAGTTGACTGCACTTTATGCTGGGCATACATAGATAATAAAAATGCCGGGAGCATAAGCAAAATAGTGATGTCCAAAGTTATCACCTCTTTATATCTATGCTTTACCTACAGACCCAAAAAGAATCATCTTCTCTTTTACAGTATCTTTAATTGCTTCAAAGCCCGGAGCTAACAATTTACGAGGATCAAAACCTTTACCTTGCTTGTCTTTACCGGACTCAATATAAGCCCGGGTAGCAGCGGCAAAAGTAAGTTGGCATTCTGTATTTACGTTAATTTTAGATACACCAAGGCTAATGGCTTTTTTAATCATATCTTCCGGGATGCCTGTACCGCCGTGCAATACAAGTGGCATACCTTGTGTCGCTTTTTGGATAGCTTCAAGGGCGTCGAAGTCAAGCCCTTTCCAGTTATCAGGATATACACCATGAATATTGCCTATGCCCGCCGCCAAAAAGTCTACGCCTAAATCGGCTATTTTTTTACACTCAGCCGGATCAGCTATCTCGCCGGTTCCTACCACGCCGTCTTCTTCGCCGCCTATACTACCTACTTCGGCTTCTATCGACAAGCCTTGATCGTGTGCCAGCTTAACCAATTCTTTGGTTTTTTGAACATTCTCATCAATATCAAAATGACTGCCGTCAAACATGATACTGCTAAAGCCTGCTTCTATGCAATCTAAGCAACCTTGGTATGAACCATGATCAAGATGCAGTGCAACCGGCACGGTTATACCTAAAGCCTTATCCATGGCTCTTACCATAGCAGCTACAGTACTGACGCCTGCCATGTATTTGCCCGCTCCTTCTGATACACCTAAAATAACGGGACTGTTTTGCTCTTGAGCTGTTTGAAGTACTGCCTTAGTCCATTCCAAGTTGTTAATGTTAAACTGTCCTACTGCATAATGCTCGTTAAGAGCCTTTTTAAGCATTTCTGTCGCATTTACTATCATTTTCTTAATTCCCTCCTGTAAACTTGTATGTTATAACAAGTTCAGTATATCCTGATACGCGATAAATACCGCCAGTACCATCAAAAGCACAAAACCTACAAAATGCACCATTCCTTCACGCTCCGGTGAAATGGGCTTGCGGCGAATAGCCTCTAAAGTTAAAAATATTAACCGTCCGCCATCTAAGGCAGGAAGAGGCAATAAATTTAGTACTGCTAAGTTTGCGCTAAGCAATGCAGAAAACTGAACCATGTTAAGAACTATTGTCAATATAACTGCACTCATTGGGGCTTGAACCTCAGCCGCTGTGTCCATCACTTGCTGATATTGTCCCCCAATCATGTCAACAATACCAATCGGCCCTGCAAATCCCGGGTTAACTTGAGTTGTAATCGCACGCACAATACTAATTACAACTGTTCTGATAAAGTGCCCTATGCGCAAAAATCCTACAGAGACTACATCAACTATACCGGCTCGCTCAAAACCTTCCGGCGGATCAGTAAATAATCCTGTGCGAAATTCCGGAGTAACACCAATTCTATAGCTGCCCCCTGATAATGTTGGGACAACAGTAACATTATATTGTCGGCCATCTCGTATAAAGCCTATATCTGCCGGTCTACCATATCCCATAGAAATTTCAAAACGCAGATCATCAAAAAGAAGTATCCTGGAACCATTGATAGAAATGATTCTGTCCCCTGTCATAAAGCCGCTTGCTTCTGCGGGAGAATTTGGCGCAATGTAACGTACTGTAGTTGTGCTAAATCCGGTAATTGATACCAAAATGGAAAACAATACGAAAGCTAACACAAAATTCATAAAAGAACCTGCAACCATAACAGCCATACGTTGAGGGATGCTTTTACTATTGAAAGCACGACCCTTTAAACGTTCTCTGCGTTCCTGCCTTGCAGCGATATCTTCTTCAGGTTCTCCATCTTCATCTTCAGAGTTTTCACTGTTAGATAAAGAATCTGCCTCATCGCCGTACATTCTGCAAAATCCGCCTAAAGGCAATAATCGAATTGTATAAAGAGTCTCGCCTCTTTGTATTCCAAATAATTTTGGCCCCATACCAATGGCAAATTCTTCTACCAAAATGCCGCAACGTCTAGCCGCCCAAAAATGACCAAGTTCATGAATTAATACTACTAACCCAAAAACAATTACTGCTATTAAAATGGGCACTTTAACACCTACCTTCCCCTAAGTTTATCTAAAAATTCACTTGCCCATGCCTCAGCCTCTTCTACATCTGCAAAGCAGTTTACAGGCTTTACAGTATATGTGCCAATTGCTTTTTCTATTATCGAAGAAATATCATAAAAACCTATAGTACCTTGTAAATATGCAGCAACTAATTTTTCGTTAAGTGCATTCATCATTGCCGGCAACGTGCCTCCAATTTTTGCGGATTTTATTGCCAAGCCCAAGCAAGGAAACCTTTCCATATCGGGTGCTTCAAACGTTAGTGTATTTAAAGCTAAAAAATCAAGAGTATCATGCCGGAGATTTATCCTGTTTGGGGCAGTTAACGCATATTGGATAGGCTGACGCATATCCGGTGCCGCCATTTGCGCCATTATCGCACCATCTTTAAATTTTACCATTGAATGAATTATACTTTGCGGATGTATCAGTATTTGAATTTTTTCATAAGACATATTAAAAAGCCAATGGGCTTCAATATATTCTAACCCTTTATTCATCATTGTAGCGCAATCAATGGTTATTTTAGATCCCATATTCCAGTTAGGATGCCGCAAAGCGTCTGCCGCAGATGCTTTTGCTATTTTTTCTTTAGTCCAAGTGCGAAAAGCACCGCCGGAAGCAGTTAAAATTAGCCGGCTTACAGCATCTTGATAACTATCACTTAAATCACCGTTAAGGCATTGCCAAATAGCGGAATGTTCGCTGTCTATGGGGCGAATGGTTACATTGTTTTTTTTTGCAGACTCCATTACTAAAGATCCACCTGCTACCAAAGTCTCTTTGTTGGCAAGGGCAACATCTTTTTTTGCTTCTATTGCCGCCATAGTAGGTTTAAGACCTATACTACCTACCATGGCATTTACTACCAAATTAGATTCTTTTATGGTAGCGCACTGTAAAATGCCCTCCATGCCTGCTGCTACTTCAACATCAGGTAATAATTTTTTAAGTTGAAGTGCGGCATCTTTGTCATATAAAGCTACCAGTGAAGGGCGTACAGCCTTAGCTTGCTCAGCCAGTAGTTCATAATCTGATTTTGCCGCTAAAGCGCATATGTTTATGTTTGGTAAATCCTTTACTACTTCAATGGTTTGACGGCCTATAGAACCCGTTGAACCTAATATGCTTATGTTCATAAACCCTCCAAGGCTCTATATTATACTAAATATCCCATGCCCACCATTACCATATATACTATTGGTGCCGCTACAATGATACTGTCGAAACGATCCAGTACACCACCATGCCCCGGCAATATCTTCCCAAAATCCTTAATGCCCACAGATCGCTTGATAGCAGATGCAAACAAGTCACCAAATTGAGAAAAAATCGCTCCCATTACAGAAACTGCCATGGCATTAAATACTGTAAGGTGTTGAGTTTCAAAGAAGTGAGAGACTAATAAACCATACAAAAAGCCTACAAAGGCAGCACCAAGCACGCCCGCAATACAACCTTCCCAAGATTTACCCGGGCTGGGTGTGTTTGTTAGTTTATGGCGACCCCACTTACGGCCTATCAGAAAGGCAAAGGTATCACTTGCCGATGCACTGGTAAAAATAAGCCATACAAAATACAAACTATGATCTCGCACAAAATAAATAAAAGACAACAAAAAAGTCACATAAAAAAAGCCGCTGATGGTAACAAGGCAATCGTTAAGTGTGATTTTATTATAAAAAATTACCAACATCGCAATTGTAAATAAAATAAATGCTGCAATTCTTGTTAGCGAATATGAAATAGAGCCAAAGTCGCCAACCTCCAGCAAATAATACAAACATGTGTAGATATAGCCTGTAAAATGAATAGCTAATACTTTTTTTGAAAGGGCATTGTAAAACTCATATAAGCCAATCAAGGAGAGTATCAGTAATCCGGCACGCAACCATATCCCACCTAAATTGATAATTACAATTAAGATGGGTAATCCTACAACCACTGTAAGCATTCGTTTTGCCATAACACTCTACCTTTTACACTCTTGCGCCAAAACGACGCTCTATATTTACATACCAATTTAAAGCTTCTTTAAGGTCACGGATAGAAAAATCCGGCCATAAGATATCTATCGGATACATTTCTGAATAAGCAGTTTGCCATAACAAAAAGTTGCTTAAACGCTGTTCTCCGCCTGTACGGATAAGCAAGTCAGGAGCGGGGATTCCTGCTGTATCCAGGTATTGACTAAACAAGTTTTCGTCAATAGCATCAGGAGGAAGTGCCTCTTCTCTTACGCGATGAGCCAACCGCCGCACAGCTCGTACAATTTCATCTCGACCGCCATAGTTAAGAGCTATTTGAACATGCATACCTCGTTTTTGGGATGTCACTTCAGATAATTCTATAATGGTACGTTGTAAGTCCGGCTCCAGCCGCGTTATATCTCCTATAACAGACATCCGCATATTGTTCTTTTTTGCATCATCAACATATTGTTGTAAATATTCACGCAAAAGGCGCATAAGCCCTTCTACCTCGGATGCAGGGCGGCTCCAGTTTTCTGTGCTGAGGGCATATACTGTCAGATATTTAATTCCCATTTTTTCTACTTCCGGCACAAGTTTGCGCAGGGTTTGAGCACCGGCGCGGTGGCCTGCATTTGCAGGCAG
>Ga0123355_10001409_pt1 | contig 33541 bp, 24 predicted proteins | sample TergutEmb28metaG_3_FD_89872 | JGI IMG/M metagenome (GOLD analysis project Ga0123355, IMG submission 89872) | Embiratermes neotenicus P1 segment gut microbial communities from Petit-Saut dam, French Guiana - Emb289 P1 | ecosystem: Host-associated > Arthropoda: Insects > Digestive system > Gut ...
AATTTCTATAAAGAATCGCATTGGTAAATTGCCGCTCCCCGAAGGTATGCAAGGCATACTTTCCGCTATAAGGGCAAGAGGCTTTGGCATTATTGGTCTTGACTATTTGCATGTCGAAGCATACAACACACTTCCATTAATTCATCGCGACCCTTTTGATGGAATAATTATCGCAACCGCACTTGTTGAAAAAATGTCAATTATAACCGCTGATGAAAATATCCAAAAATATGATGTTTCATGGATTTGGTGAATGATGTGTAATTGTATGAGCAGAAGATGCCCAACCGAGCTCCTCTGCTCACCTACACTTGGACTCCTCCCACCTTCCCACATGGCAAAACGCCTTATTTATGCCGCAAATGAGCCAACAGCCGTGTATTTTTAGTAGGCTTGTTTTCCAAAGCCCCTTAACAGCATAACAACTGGTTATACTACTACATCAGAATCAAACACAAAGATTTAACATCTGCCCCTCACACCACATATCCTACAAATGTAAACTCCCTTTCACTTCGCGTCCCGTTTGTATGATATATAACTGTCTTAAGGCTTTGCGGGAATGGATAACTCCCGTCAATGCTTTTTACATAAAGCTTTCCGCTTTCATCATCCCACGTGACAGTTACTGCGGCATAATCGCCATTTTCATAGGAATAATCGCGCCCATTATCAAAGTAGAGCGTAAAAGACGATGACGCGCCCGCATATATCTCCAAGGCATCTATTTCGCCGTCTCCTTTAACGGAAACAGGGACTATTGAGCCTGTCCGTACATATACAGGTATTGTACTTACGGGGGCATTTGCGGATATTGTACGGCCACCGCTTATATACTCCTTTGTTTCAAAATCATACCAGCCGCCGCTTGGGAGATATACTTCCCTCAAAAGCGGTTCTTGTATGGCCTTACTGCCGGCTTCGTATTCCATTGGGTATGTTACAGGGCATACCAAAAAAGCAGGCCCAAACATATAAGAGTCTGATATGGCACAGGCCATAGGGTCACCAGGGAAGTCAAAATTAAGATTACGCATCATTGTATACCCCTCCCGCGTGACCATCCCGGCCAGGGAGTAGATATACGGTAGTAGCCTATACCTCAGCTTGATATATTTGACTATTGTGTCATAATATTTTTCTCCAGGTTGCCCAAAATGCCAAGGCTCTCTGGGTGTGTCTGTCCCATGAGAGCGCATGATAGGCATAAAGGTCCCGTATTGCAGCCACCGTACATACAACTCACGGTAGCCCATATCCTTATTACCATCCTCATAATCGCCATCCCAAAACCAAGGCGTTTCCTTATCCCCGGAGCCGCTCCAGGCGCGCCAACAACGATCCGAACCTGTAAAGAATGCCCCTATGTCCACCGTCCAATAAGGGATACCGGAGGCACACATGTTAAGCCCTTCCGCAATTTGAGAGCGCAATGTATCCCATTTTGCGTTAATATCACCGGACCATAGGATAGCGCCATACCGCTGTATAGACAAAGAACCCGAACGGGTCAGGTTTACCACGCGTTTAGATGATGACGCGGCCCGCTGGTTTTCATATATACCTTGGGCATGCACCAGGGCATAGTCGTTTGCGCATCGTGCGTCGATATGCTTTGTAGCCGCTTCCTTAGAAAGCTCATAACGCTCGGAGCAGCTTTTCTTTACACTGCCATTCCAGTCGGGAGTAAAGGGCTCTGTAGAGTCACACCACCAAGCGTCTGTACCTGCGTTAAACCACTCACGCTCGCATTGTTTCCAGTATATACGGCGTGCGTTTTCGTCAAACGCGTTGTAGGTAGTCCCATTGCTAAACAGCCCGCCTGCTTCGGCCAGTTCTGTATTATCTATACATCCTATTGCGGGGTTTGGCCAAATAGATATCATGAAGGCAATATCATTATCATGCAACTTGGTAATCATGGACTTTATATCCGGGAAGCGTTCTTTATCCACATATTTACTGCCCCATTTCCCTTTCTCCCATGTAGACCAGTCTTGCACAATACAGGAAACAGGAATACCCCGTGCTAAAAATTCTTCCGCCGTTTCTAACACATCGGCCTGGGTTTTATACCGCTCACGAGACTGGATATACCCAAAAGCCCAGCGTGGCAGCATTACTGCCGTACCTGTAAGCTTGCGGATACCCTTAATTAACTCATCAATAGAGCTCCCTGCAACAATGTAATAATCTATGCGGTCTACCGCGTCGAAGGTAAAGCGTGCTGTACCATCGTGTTCTTCAAATGTCATAAGGCAGCCCGCATCAAAAACAACAGCGAAATTAACCTGTGGCCCAACACATAAAAAAACCGGCATGGGGATTTTCATATTGTTCTGCACCAGAAACTCTGCCTGCCCGCGATAATCATAAACCCCTTTTTCATGCTGTCCCAGGCCGAATATCCGGTTATCTTTGGGCAACGAAAAAGTGATCTCCCCTTCATACGCTTGGCCTATTTTGACCTTGCTAGTGTTTTCCACAACCGTGCGCTCGCCGTCTACGGTTTTTTGCACTATAACATTGGCTTCGCCGCCTGTTACGGTATGGCGGAAGATATCCCTTGGGGTTAGTTGCCATCCTACCTGCTCAAACATCGTGGTTTCACCACCGGCAAAGACAATAGGCCCGCTTGTCGTTTGCAGCACCTCTGATTCTATTGAATAAACTATGGTCCGCCCTGGTACCCCTATATCGCCCTTTGGCGAACACGTAACCCGGGTGAACGGAGCTGAAACATTTATTTTTTTCATTATTTACACCTATTCTTTCCCGGTAAAATAAATCTCTTCTTGCCCTGCCCGCACTATTTCCCTGTCCGTCTCAAGCTTTATGATAGTACATGGCGCTTGAGGTAGGTTTTCTGGCAAGCTTACGCGTATGCCATTATCATCTTGGGTAAACTCACAGGCCGCACCGTTTAAGACTCGGCAGCTAAGGATTTTTTCCGGGATAGCAGGTAATTTAACTCCGGCGAAGGCCTTCGGATCTAAAATATGCAGGTATATATTGTTTTCTTTCCTTGTAGAGCCATAAACCCCGTCAACCGGCTCAAAAACCCCACCACGGGTCCCGTAGATGCTTTCGCCGTTAGTCTTAAGCCATGTGCCTATTTCGCGCATACGGCTTGTTACCTCGTCCGATAGTTTTCCATTGCGGTCTGGCGCCACATTAAGGAGCCAGTTGCCGTCACGGCATACCACATTAACAAGCATACGGATTAAATCATCAAAACCCGTCACAGGGTCATCCGCCATCCAACCCCAGGACGCGCCGCTGTTTACGCACATGTTTTTTTCCCACGGCACAGGTATAATACCGCCCTTTACTTCATGAGAGCCTTCGTCGCAGTAAAAATCACCCTCCCAACCGGAGCGTGGGTTTATTATGGCCTTGGGCTGGTAGCGCCTTACCATTGTGTTAAGCTTTTCCGGCTCCCAAAACCAAGCACTTGTGGTGTCGCTGCCGCTATGGTTAAGCCAGCCGCCGTCATACCAAAGTATATCAACCGTACCGTAGCGGGAGCATAACTCCTCTACTTGGTCGTAGCATTGCTTTTTCATTATTGCCGCGTTATCCGGCAAACCCACAGGGTCAAAATATCCGGGGAAACGCCAATCCATTGGCGAATAATAAAAACCGACCCGCAGCCCCGCTTCACGGCAAGCGTCGGCATATTCCCGCACAAAGTCGCGCTTTGATGCGGTTGCCGCGCTGGTAAACTGCTCGTAGCTTCCAGGGCTGTCCCATAGGGCAAAACCATCATGATGCCTTGTTACCATAACCATGTAATTCGCGCCAAAGTCTGTAGCAAGGGAAGCAAGCTCCTTCATAGAAAAATCCTGTGGGTCAAACTCGCCGGCAAGTGCCTCGTATTCATCCTTAGGGAGCTTTTCGTTGTGGCGCACCCACTCGCCTCGTCCCAAAATAGAGTAAAGCCCCCAATGGAAAAACATGCCTACTTTTGCGTCGCGCCACCACTGCATATCCTCGGCTTCGAGTTTTAAGCCTTCACATTTGACACCGCCAAGGCTTTTAAAATTAACACTGCTTTTTAACATCGACTTTAACTCCGCACCAGTCATCTTCCGTGGCATTTTCATATCTATTTCCAGCTCCTTTCGGCGTGCTCCAACAATTGATTAGCCTGCTTTATAGGCATATGGGGAAAGAATAAATACATCCCTGCCGTGCCATAACGCGCTATTAGTGGGTCTATCCTAGCCATCCAGTCTTCATATTCCCCTGTATAGACTTTTATCCATAGGGCTTTTCCCGCCGCGGCAGCCTTGTCATAAATCGGGTACCACTCTTCAAAAGTGCCGTCGGGGTTATAGTCACCGCTTGTCCATTGGAGGGAGTCTATTTCATCTATTTCCATAAGGGCATCCATATGGCATATGGCATCCGGGCCGTCTAAATGATACAGCACCGAGTCCAACTTCTGGGCCTGTTTGCGCAAAGACGGCTGAATAAACTCGCGGAACATATCCGGCGAAAGCATAGCGGAGAAATCACATTGCAGCTTTGAAGTTTTGCCCTCGCCCCATATCTGGAACAATGTGTGGCAAGAGCCGCCATCCGACTTAGCTATATCATAAAACGCATTATAGTACTTGAAATACGCGTCATCTATTTGGGCGATACGCCGCGCTATTTCTTCCGACTCATCCATTAGGTCAAACACTAAATCCTGCGCGCCACGCAGGGAGGCAAGAATATCAACATTCTCCATGATATCGGGCAATGCCAGGAAAAAATCATCGCCCGCAAATTTTTTTGCGTCGCGGTATAGCTGTATGTGCTTTTTATACCATTCGTTTTCTGGGTCGAAGATTAGGTCTTTGTGACTTAACCAATCCGTCACGCATTCTTCAAACCATACCGTGTTGGGTTGAAATACAGGATTGCTTCCTAAGTATGCGGCCATAGAACCTGGACCAAAATCCAAGGTCATATTGGGAAAACTTTCTGCCATAAACTCATGTGTTTCGCAATAATAACGGTGGCGCTCTACCTTGCGCTTTGCGTCCATATATTTATCATGTATATCTTTGGAGCGCAGTTCCTCTTGCCGCGCCGCCGCGTCTGGCCGCATTTCCTTTTGCCCTACCAAGTACATAAGTGGGCGGCCTGTATTTTCGCGTTTCCAATAAGCGCGCCATTTTTGCTTAGTCTCTTCCCAATTTGATTTATACATGGCTGATAGCATATCAATGACCGTCCTTTTCCGCTAAGTTGATAGCATGTATATCCAACTCCAATGTACATGATTCTCCCTTGCCTAGGTTTATATCTGTCACGTACATATCGTCTTTTCCGATGCTAATTTTTTTGACAATCGGGACATTGGCAGAGAAATTTACTGTTGCTTTCCCAGCGCCCCATTTTATATCGGCTACAAGGCCGCCCTTTAAATGCAGGCCTTTAACTTCGCCCTCTTCCCATGCAGCCGGCAGGGCGGGGAACAAAGTAATAGACTCATTGTCACTTTGTTGCGCCAATAGCTCCAGCATCCCGGCAACCGCGCCCAAATTGCCGTCTATTTGAAAAATCCCCGGCGGGTGGATATCCAACAGGCTGTCTTCTGTCAGGTCTTTAAGCAATGTCTCAACTGCTTCAAAGGCTAAGTCGCCTTCCTTAAACCGCGCCCATAGCGCTATTATCCATGCTTCGCTCCATCCTGTGCCGCCGCTGCCGTTTTGGATTCTGTGCTCTAATGTTTTTCTGGCGGCATCATAAAGCTCTGGGGTATCTTCCTTAGTAATCTGATTATCAGGATATACCGCAAACAGATGAGATATATGCCTATGCCCCGGCTCGCCGTCTATGTGATCTTCCAACCATTCTTGCAGGCAACCCTTTTGCCCTATTTTCATTGGGGGCAATTTAGCAATCGAAGCCTTAACTCTGCCAACAAAATCATTGTCTATGCCAAGAGCCTTAGCCGCCGCGACAAATCGCTTGAAAAGCCCCAAGACAATTTGTGTATCCATAGCCGGTGATATGCATAAATACCCGACTTGGCCGTCCGGCAGGATGTAACGGTTTTCTGGCGATATGGAGGGCCCGGTTAACAGCTGCCCGGCTTCGTCTTCAAACATATAGCCCAGAAGGAACTCTACGGCCTCTTGCATTATGGGGTAAGCGGTTTCGCTTAGGAATGTATGATTTAACGAATATTCATAATGCTCCCACAAATGGTAGCACAGCCATGCCCCACCCATTGGCCACATGCCGGAACGTATGCCATCCAAAGGCGCGGTATCACACCACATATCCATGTTATGGTGGATAACAAACCCATTGCATCCATATAATCTCTTTGCCGTATCTCTGCCGTTTACCCGTGCGCGGTCAAGCATATCCAGCAGCGGTTTATGGCAATCTCCCAAGCCACACGGCTCCGCGGGCCAATAGTTCATTTCTGTGTTTATATTTATAGTAAACTTAGAATCCCAAGGCGGGGCGAAGCTGTCGTTCCATATCCCTTGCAAATTGGCCGGCATAGAGTTTGAGCGGCTGCTGGAAATAAGAAGATAGCGCCCAAAATTGAAATATAACGTAATCAGGGACAAATCCCGTGCTCCTTGGCGTAGTTTTGCCAAACGTTCGTTGGTTGGTAGAGGGGTGTCATATAGGTTGTTATTTTTTAGCGTAAAACTCATCCGATTGTAATAGCTCTGATACTCTTCGATATGCCGTGCTTTTAGATTATCGTAATCATACTTTTGTGCCGCGTCTAAGCGCTCTTTGCATTTTCTTGCGTATTCATTTTCACGGATATTTGTTTCGCTTGTTAGGGTTAGATTGACTGTGTCTGCCCCCTTGATGTACAAATGGCTGCCTATTGCGGTAATTTGGGCACCTGGCGCGTCAACATTAAGCAACGTACAAAACTTACTGCCGTTTATTCCGCATTGCCCACACAACATTATCCGATTAGTGCCTACTACAGTAGTTTCCGCGTCAAATCTGCGGTATAGGGTTAGCATTAGGTTTATCTTTTCTTTTTTACCTCTGGCAGAAATGTGTGTCACAAATACTCCGTCTGCGCCGCTTATGAAATGCTCACGCTTATATCGGGTACCTTTCATTTCGTATTCCACCTGTGCCAAAGCGTTTTCTATGTCTAAGCTCCTACAGTAGTGGTGAACATTCCCATTTTCGGCATGGTCATGATCAAATTTTATTACACTGTCGTCATAATGGTCTGTAAAATTAAGATGCAGTTCCCCCAGTACTTGATATGGGGACTGTCTTTTGGGGATCCCTATCATAGAAGCTTCTGCAAGGACGGCGGCCTCTTCAACTTCTCCGTCCAGCAGCAGCTTGCGGATTTTTGACAGATATTTAAACCCATCTGGGTTATTCCTGTCCTCCGGGCCGCGCGCCCATACGGTATCATCGTTTATGGTGATGACTTCGTTCCTAAGTTTCCCTTGCACCATCGCGCCAAGCCACCCATTGCCTATTGGCATACCTTGTATCCACTTCCTGGCCGGCTTCTTATACCACAGAATGTTATCGCTCATATACATCCTCCTTGAAATGGGGCGCTGCCCCATACCCTGCCGCTACAGCGGGCTATGCCCGCTTTTGTTTGAGTGGGCGGATCGCTTTTATCATTATCATCAAAACCGAGGAAAACCTTTATCGTTATCATCAAAACTGATAAAAAGGTTTATCATTATCATCAAAACCGAAAAAAACACCTAACCCGTATACTTTGTTGGCGCGTTATACAGCGCAAGCACGTTCTCAAGAGGGACATCATGGTTCATCTCTGTTGACGAGCCTATCATTATCTGCCCGCCAGAGTTGCGTATAGCTTCAAAAGCGGCAGCTTCAACTTCATCTGAGGTACCAAAGGGCAACAGCTGAGAAACATCTATTCCCCCCGTCATATACAAGTCCGGGAAGCGGCGATGAATCTCGGCAATATCCATGCCTGCGTTTACCTCAATGGGGTTTAAGATATCAATACCGCAAGCGACCAAATCATCGAGGACATCCATCAAGTTACCGTCCGAATGAAAGCATAACTTTTTCCCTGTATCATGTATGGCATCCGCTATCCTGGCCAAGCGCGGGTAGAATTCGGTCTTCATAAAGGACGGGCTAAACATACAGCCGCTTTTAAAGGCCATGTCCTCAGACATGAAATAAACCTCTGGAGCCTGTGGCAAACCTTTTGTCTGCACATGTATTTCTTTGATGAGGTTAACGGCATTAACAGTGCTAACTTCCATTGCATGAGAAATAGCATCTTGGCTGTCGAACATAAAGTAGCTAAACGCTTCCAGCCCCACTACGCCAAAAAGAAACTGTAATCCCGGCCCACCCATAGACCAAAACAAAAACAAATCCCCTACTGCATCCATCAAATTTTCGTGGCGGAGGATGGTGTCGGCGGCTCGTTTTTTTGTTTTTTCTTGATTGTCATATAGGTATGTCTCAAATAAATGTTTCGCATATTCGTCTTCATTGGCAAACTGCATATATTCGCCCCAACTTGTCCAGCGGTTCTGCCTTGTTTTTCTACCGTCGGGTAGTATGGTTTCGCTGTCGGGCTGTGGGGCTTTTATGCTTGGACGTGTAGAGTCCAATGCATGAGAAACCGCCTTATATACCAGCTGTTGCGCATTTTCAAAATTAATGCGCTCGCCAGAGTAGTATTCGATGGCGCTGTCATTACGCAAAAGGTCGAACACAGGTATGCGGTCAACTTCTTTGCCTGCCAGTAGCCGGCGTACCCGTTCTATGCTTGTTAGTCCTGCCAATTAAAACACCTCTTCTGATAATTATACAAACTGTGGCAGATATTCTTTGTTGGCCTCTACAAGCTGCCGCGCCAACTCTCGTGCATTGTCTTTATTTTGCAATACAGGGGTAACTAGCATCGCCTTTACAAGCAGATCCATATCCCCTGTAAACGCCGCGTCTACGGTAAGCTCCTGCTCTTCTACGATGGGGGCAGTAAGCGCGAGCAATGCCGGCGGCATGTCACCGCTTACAAGAGGGAAAATACCGCTGCCGTTGATTTCGGCCCAGGTTTCTACAGAGGCATCACGGGGCAAGTTCCCTATTTGCCCGGTATTGGGCAAAGTTACTATTGCCCGTGTCGGGTGCCCCAGTTGCAGGGATTCAACGATATCCGCAAAATATTCAAACGAAGCATCGGGGATAGGGATTGGCGACTTACCTGCCAATATATCGTTTATCTTCTCTATTTTTTGGTCTTTTAGCATCTGCCTGCGGGGCAGAACCCCTTTGCGGCGGATATAATATTTTTTCAAGGTTTCTTCCGAGTTTAAATAGAAGGGTAGTGCTTCCGCCACATGGTTGGATGAGCCAACCGGCAAATATCCATACATATCTTTGAGCACAAAGTTAAAATAATACTCCATGTTTTCGCCTTTAAGCATCTTCTGTATTTCGTCATCTGTTGTATTGGTAATCAAAGGGCCTTTTTTTTGTTTATAGTACTCTACATATCTTTCCAAGCTTAGCTCGCCAGATACATCCCGCCCGCATACAGTCAAATCTTTAAACCACGAGAAATGGTTGACCCCTATACTGGCCGCGTGGATATCTTCCCGAGCTACGTTGAAATACCCTGCAAGCATGGCAATCGTACCTGAGTAGTTGTGGCAAAGCCCCGTCGCGCGGATACTTGTGTATTTATTAACCGCGCGAGTTAACTGGGAAAGAGGGTTTGTAACATGAATAAGCGGCGCCTTAGGACAATATTTTTCCATATCTCGGGCTATATCCAAAAACACAGGTATATCCCGTAATGCCCGCGAAATGCCACCAGGCCCGGATGTATCCCCAACGGTGTGATATATGCCATATTCTTCTGGTATCGTGTAGTCATGATGCATGGCCTCAAGCCCGCCTGTGGCAATAGAAATACATACATAGTCCGCGCCTTCGAGGGCCTTTTCACGGGACTCGGCAACAATACTCCAGTTTTTGCCCATGGCTTTGCAAAGCTGCGTACAATACTTTGTCATAATCCCGAGCGCATGCGGGTTTGTATCAACCAGTACAAGAGTGGAGCCGTCTAACGAGTCTTTCAAAAATAAATCCCCGGCAAAGGTGGGGGTCCAGATATAGCTGCCCCCTCCAATAAAAACTATCTTACAAGCCATCTAATCCTCCTTAAAAACCAAAGGCAAGGGCGCCACCATCCACAGCAAAATCTTGCCCAGTGATATATTTAGCATTGTCCGATAATAAAAAAGCCGCCATAGCCCCTAAATCCGCCGTATTACCAAAACTATGAAGGGGCATCCTCGCAAGTATTTTTTCCCGCCGCTTAGCATCCATCACCTGCTTATTCATCTGAGACGGGAACCACCCTGGGGCAATAGAATTTAACGTGATATTATCACTTGCCCACTCAACGGCAAGGCCGCGAGTCATAGCAAGCACAGCCCCTTTGCTGGAGCAGTACGGTACCACTTCAGAAAAACCCAGGTGTGCGGCCATGGAAGTAATATTAATAATCCGTCCCTTGTAAGCGGAAAGCTTTAGCCAAGGGAAGCACAAGCAGGATAGCTTAAAAACGCTGTTGACATTTACCTGATGTATATACGCAAAATCCTCGTCGGCAAAATCCTCTGCCCTTTGCTTTATAGTAACCCCGGCGTTATTAATCAAGAAGTCAATACCACCAGAGGCACCTAATTTCTCGACTAGTGCTGTCATCTGTTTATAATCGCAGACATCTACCTTGCAATGGGTTACTCCGGGATGCGACTTTACACCTTCAGCTTTAACAGCCCCGCTACGACTAAAGGAGTAAACAGCCGCGCCCGCTTCAGCCAAAGATTCTGCGATAGCAAAGCCTATGCCGCTTGAACCGCCGGTGACTATCCCGCACCTTCCGGCAAGGCTAGACATAGGTAATCTCCTGTAAACATTCCGGCTTAAACACAAATCCCCAGCCGTTTCCTTCCCGCGGATAGACAAAACCGTTTTCGATTTTCATGGGCTTATCGATAATTCCGTCAACCCAGTCGAAGGACTCCGCCCCATAGGCATTGGGGATAGTGGCAAGCAACGGGACATCATAATCCTTATAATAATGTGGAAGCACCGGCAGATTATACGCACCGGCTATAGCCGCGGAAGCCCTCCACTCGTCTACTCCACCTATACGCAATAAATCAGGCTGCCACAAATCCAGGGCATTTTTGCGGATTAGCTCTCTTAGTGCGGTGGTGTCGTACTCCCTCTCTCCCATTGCAAGGGCTATACCGGTCTTGTTTCGGATAGTTTGATAGCCGTCAAAGTCTGTGTTCGCAACCGGCTCTTCAAACCAGTGGATACCCAAGCCTTCAACCTGCGAAGACAGCTTTATTGCAGACGCCGCATCCATACCTTGGTTGGCATCCATCATTATGTTAATACCGGGGCCAACGGCTTCCCGTACCTTGCGTAGGCGCTCATAATCCCTACCGGCAATCGCGGAGCCGACTTTTATCTTGACAGCCATAAAGCCTCTGGCCTTATAATCCAGCACTTCATCCAGCAGCTCATCATCTGTATAAGAAATCCAACCGCCGCTCCCGTATACAGGTATTTTTTTATAGCTGCCACCAAGCACCTTCCAAATAGGTTGACTAAGGGATTTACACCACGCATCCCAACTCGCTACATTTAATACGGCCTGAGCCCACCGCTGCAGCCCAGTGCTGCCAAAATACTCGCTTTCATTGTCATAATCGGCCTTCATCCGTATCGTTTCGTGGGTGGCATACCCCCGCTCAAGTACAAAGCGGCGGGCGTCTTTTAACGCGCCCAGCACCCCGTCAGGCGAGTAATGAAAGCTGAGCAAGTATCCCTGGCCCGTGACTCCTTCGGCCGTAACAACTTCGGCTATATAAAAAGAAATTTCAGACAGTTGATGTGTCGCGTCCGCAATGGGTTTAGAAAGTGTCGAGGTTGCGCGGTACAGCCGTATATCAGTAATAATGTTTTTCATCAAATATCCCCCGTTACTCAGAGTAAAGCCAATCCAAAGTATCCAGAGCTTCGCCGTCCATACCAGCATCCCGCGACACAAGCTCTTCGTCGGCACCTACTATGCCGGCTATTACATACCCCCCTGGGCCAAAATAAAGCTCATACTCACCCTTCTCATACACAAAGCTATGGATGTTTACTACAGGGCAGCCTTCCGCTTTTATCGCGTTGGTATACACAGTCCTTAAACCGCCTCTGTCATCCGCATGGGTGTTGGTTTCAAGGTCGGGGACTTGCAGCCACTCCACACCTTTGGCCTGAAAATACCCGATTAGTATCTTACTGTCTTGATGTAGTTTAATTTTAACTGTCGCACCTTGGGCTATTGCCTCGCCAAATCCAAAACGTATCCCAGTAAGGCCTTCCAGCTCCGGGGTTATATTTTGGATTTTAATCAGCGAGTCTGTAAAAACTTTTTCGCCCTTTTTAAATATATATTTTTCACAGTTTCCGCCTGTTAGTTCAAAGCTGACCCCGGCAAGGGGCTTGACTGCTTCTGTTTCTATATCTTTGCCAGGCAGAATGCCGTCTTCGAGCTCCTGTAAGTGCTGCTTAAAATTCTCATATTCTTTTTCGTATTCCGGCAAACACTGTACCCAGTGGCCATAATGAAGGCCGTTCTCAAAAGGGATTTTCCTTTGGGGGGTTTGCATACTGTTGGCATAAAGATATGTCTCTTTTGCAAGAGCCGCCAGTTTTTTATACTCATCCAAGCTTTCCTCAATCAAAGGAAGAGCCTCCCGCAAGAGCTGAGTATTGCCGGAGCAATCGCTATTCATTGTATACTTATACTCCAGGATTTTTAAGGCAGCCTCTACCTTTTTGCCATAGTGTTTAGTCATATAATATATCGCCTGTATGTCACTTGCGATGCGGTCAAGCTCATCCGAGTCACGGTCAAAAAGCCTTTGAGCTTCGGCACATTTGGATACAGCCCTACTTGCAAAATACATGACATCGTCAATCATGTCATAGGGCGTTTCGCCTATATGGGGCTCCCCTGCAAGTTTACTTTCTATATAGTCGTCGGGCTGCTCCCCTTTTCTTGCGACTGAGTACCATAGCTGGTAATTGGGACGGTATCTTTTTACATTGGTAAACTGGCTCATTGTCATGCCTAGGCTCATTGTCTGGCGGTTGCCTTCCGTTATCCCAACTCTCCCAAGTATTTTAGGCGCGCATTGCCCTACGCTTTCCATGGCGTCCAGTAGCAGCTCCGCCGCCATCAGGTTTATTTCGTACCGCTTCGCGATTACTTGTGTCCAATAACTCTTTTCGTCTTTTTCGTCTCTATCCGGGTTCCAGGCATATCTAAACCATGCCTTGTACCACATCCAGTCCCTATCAAGCTGCTCGATACGCGGCTTAGCCTTATCCGGCGAATACGGCCAATCCCAATAGAATAACGGGTACAGGTGCAGACCGTTTGCGCCAAGGCGGCTTTGCCCTGCCTGTATGCATTTTTGTATATATCCCGGCGCGTTGTAGCGGAAGGGCTCCAAATCCGCAAGCACATGCACATTCATGATATGCGCTTCGCCAAGGCCACACAATGAAAGATGCTTCTCTTGCCATTCTCCTCTGGGGAGATATGTCGTAAGCCCTTCACCGTTGTATTTCCACATGGTATAGATATTCGAGTAATTTTTCATGCCTTCGCTCATTGCGGCGTTGGGGTCGCAGTCATGGCCTCTTAAAATAATCGGCGGTTCCTCTGTAAGCCCGGCTTGCGCAACGCCTTCTTTAACGGCGGGGATAATCGTTTTGGCAAACCAATCTGTCTTATTCTGTGTCCCACGCAAAGCTTCGCCCAAACAAACCATAAGCCCGATATGGGGGAATGATTTGATAAACTCGATGATCGACTTTGTTGTGTAATCTGCGACAAGAGGGTTGATGCTTTTTTGCAATAGCTCAAGGCCATGCTTTTGGGCAAAGGGGTACGGTATATGGATATTGTAAAACTTGAGTACTACCCATATGCCACGTTTATCACATTCCTGAGTAAGCCACCCAAACACTTCCCTGTTTTTATTAAATTCATCCTCTGTGACTTCAAGGGCTTCTGGGTAATCTGGTAGTTTTACAAGTGAGGAAAAGGGATGCCCGCTCCAAATATACAAGATATTGCAGCGGTGGGATAGCAGCATGTCTAAAAATTTTTGCCATCTCCCCTTATCATAAAACCAGGGGAACCGTGATGGTGTTATGGGGTATTCATAAGTAAGGCGTGGCGGCTCAAGCGTAGTAAGCTGCAAGCCAACAGAAGGACCGCGGAGCTTAAACACCGGCGCGTCATAATAGGCCAACTCTCTAGGGAACTCCCCCATAGAATCTATGCGCTCCGCAAGCTCCATACAGCCATACAATGCCCCCGTGGGTGTAGCAGCTGATATCACTGTAAGCCGGGCGGGGCAGGTCTGGATATAAAAACCTTCATTTTGCGGGGTTTTGGAGTGGTATAGCAATAACTCTTCTTTTTCCAACCAATTAATAAAACTACTTTCGCCTCTTAGGCCGATATATATTTTTTCGCCTTCATATAGTCTGTATTCGTTATAATTTTTTGGTTCTGGCATGCGCTCTACTATATAGCCTGCCTTTTCTAGTGATTCATGTATTTTTTCTATGCCAAAGCCTATTCTTTTATGGATATTTTCACCATTAATAATGTAGATTTTATTCATTTCTCACCCCGTGTTATAAAAAAGCGGCATAGCCGCTTTTGCTGGCGGATACAAGTGGAAATTGCAAGCAATTTCCTACAGGTTTAAAAAAGGGGCTATCCACTGGACAGCCCCTAAAACTATACTACAAGCTGCTTCACCATATTTAATTAGATGAAGTCTTAACTGTTGCGGCTATATATCTCGTGGCGTAAATCTTCCAGATTCCTTAAACCAGCTCTTTCCATTGCGTCAACATAGGTATTCCAGTCTGCGTCGTTACGTGGGTCAAGCTCGCCCATTACAAACCGCAGCATAAACTCATTGGCTACGTCTTGCACAACTACGCGCAGGTCATTAACCTGTCTTTCCTCATTGCTGTCTTCAAATCTCCAGGCAATGGGGCGGAAGTGCAACGCTAATGGGTTTTCGGCAAATTCTCTACTTACATCCAAGTACATGTCGCGAGCAATTTCTCTTAACGCAACAGGGTGGAAGATAAGCTGTGGTGCATGCAGGCCGTATCTCCAGTTGGGGGTTCCGCTTGGATTACGATCTTGATGGAACATATGAGGCATAAACTGTGCTTGACCGTCTACATATTCGTAGGTCACGCCTTCAAGACCCATATGAACAAAGAATGAACCTTCGTCTGTTGTAGTCCAATCAAAGAATTCCAACATACGGAACAGACGCTCTTGGTCAAGGTCAACATTGAACAGTACTCCCGAACCACCGCCAGATGGGTTTTCGAAGTCAAAAGTAAATGCCCCGTCTGGTTGGGCGGTAATGCTGTTGGTTGTCCATGCCCACTCAACATCTGGGTCTACGTCGCGTGCCTGCATAGACGCCCAGTCTGCACGTTCTGCAAAGCTGTATTCGATAAAGGTTAAACCATTAGCGTGACGTTGGGTCCAGAGTTGGTCATTCATTGTTGCAAACTCTCTATCGATAAAGCCATACGAAAACATGTCATAACCAAAAATAAAAGTGTCACGCATTTCTTGGCTTGTTGCGGCGCTTCCTACAAACTCACCCGTTCTTGGATGAATATATGACATGGTGCCGCTTTGGCCCGTAGGGATAAGATGCGCATGAGCAATACCCTGTAAGACACCCCATATACCACGGTTGGCCATAGGAACGGAGTCAGGATGATGCTCTTTGATTACGGTAAATACATTCCACAAATCGTCCAAAGTTTCTGGGAATTCTAGGCCCATTTCTTCAAATGCGGAGCGTCTATAAATCCATGTCATACCTGCTGTACGGAAGCCTCTGGCCGGTACAAAATAAATATTACCTGTAGCTGTCGCGGCAAATTCATACAACATGGCATATTCTTCATCGGTCCATAGTGCGCGGAAGTTAGGCATACGGTCAAAGTGATTGCTTACAGGGTATAAGAACCCGTCTGTCATTAGCCTGCGTATAGCTGGGTTTTGGGTGTTAACGCCCATGGGCCAAACCACGTCTGGGGCCATACCCGAGGCAAATAGCAGAGTAATTCTTTCATCAAGACCTGTTTCAGGGGTATCTATCCAAGTAGGAATAATGCCAAAATCCTCTATAAGCTTAGCTTCTATTAAGCAGGGCCTATCAGGAATACGATCCTGGGAGATGATAAACATTATTTCGTAATGTAAGTCTGGGCGCTCAGCCACAGGTTCAGGCGTTGCTGCTGGTGCGTCTTGCTGCGGGGCTTGTGTCTGCTCCGGCGCAACTTGTGCAGGCTCAGGATCTTCTGTTCTGCATCCCGACATTGCCAAAACTGCGGCGATACCAAGGACAAGTACCAAAAATAGTTTTCTCAACTTCATTAAACTTCCTCCTTTTTTATACATACATGATAAGGCACTTAACTAAGAAGCTGTGTTCATAGGCGGCGATGGCGGTTTGGCACGGCAATTATGCGCCAATTGAGGAGGTATTGACGCAGCTTGCAAGAGGCAAGCAAGGAAATGCCAACGAAAAGTGGCGTATAATTGACCGCCAAAGCGACGTTGTCGCCTATGAACACAGATTCTAAGAGTTCTAAGAGAAAAATCTTCTTATCACTCCCTTTCCATTAATACTTGATTTACCTGTTAGCCTTTTATAGATCCCAGCATTGCTCCTTTTACGAAGTATTTCTGAGCAAATGGGTAAATCAACATCATTGGTACAATAGAAATAACCAATACGGCGTACTGAATACTTTCCGCCGAAACGCGATGGTCAATAAAGAGACCAACTTCAGCCATTTCCATGGCCATCTGGTTATTAATAACAATTTCACGAAGGATAAGCTGCAATGGGAATCTGCCCATATCCCTCAAATAAATGCTTGCCGAGAACCAGGAGTTCCAATGTCCTACTGCGTAGAACATACCTATTGTTGCAAGCGAAGCCTTAGAAAGTGGCAAAATAATAGAAAGCAGAACCTTAAAATCGTTGGCGCCATCCATGATTGCGGATTCTTCCAATTCGCGAGGTATCCCCTCAAAGAAAGTCCGCATGATAATCATATTCATAGATGATATGGCACCAGGCAATACTAAGGCCCAAACTGTGTTAAACAAGCCTAACCCTGTAACCAGCAAGAAAGTCGGGATTAGCCCACCGCCAAAAAACATCGTGATTATAACCATTTTCATGAAAAACGAGCGGAACGGCAGTTCCCTCTTAGACAAAGGATAGGCCATCAATATAGTCATAAACAGGTTTATGACAGTCCCAAGAACGGTGTAATACACCGAGTTTAAGAACGCGCGCGGGACAGTACCTGCGTTCCATACTATCTCATATGCAGAACGCGTAAACTCTACAGGCCATAACCCAACCTGCCCCCGGTTAATTGCGCCGCTTGAACTAAAAGACATGGCTGCTACGTGCAAAACAGGCGCAAGAGTAACAACGAGCACAACAAACATGAAGAAATATACAAAAACATCCAATAACTTTGATGATAAAGAATTATCATGAACCATGACTACACCCTCTTACCATATGCTGTTTCCCAGCACCTTCCTGGAAAACGCGTTTGCCATAAATAGCAGCGACAAGTTGATAACCGAGTTAAATAACCCTACAGCCGTACCGAAAGAGAAGTCGGCCATTCCTAAACCCATACGGAAAACAAAAGTACCAATAACATCCGATGTTTCAAATGTAATAGGCGATTGCATCAGCAATACTCTTTCTGTGGCACTAGACATCATAGAACCGATATTAATAATTAATAAAATAGTTATTGTAGGCAGAATCGATGGTATGGATATATGCCATATCTTTCTTAGACGAGACGCGCCATCAATGGTAGCCGCTTCATAAATCTCCTCGCTAACACCGCTTAAGGCTGCAAGATAGATTATTGCGCTCCACCCCATACTCTGCCAGATTCCAGAGCCAATAAATAGGGTTCTAAACCATTCGCTTCTGGCAAGGAAATGTATAGGCTCGCCCCCTAAGGCTGTTATCATCTGGTTGACTACCCCAACGCTGGGGGAAAGTATCATAAACAGCATCCCAACAACGGCTACAGTTGAAATAAAATGGGGGAGATAACTTACGGTCTGGACAAACCTCTTAAAATATAGATTTTTAAGTTCATTAAGCAAGAGGGCAAAGATGATGGGCATAGGGAATCCCCATACCAACCCATATAGATTTAGCAAAAATGTATTTCTGATGAGCCTCCAAAAAAATGGATGATTAAAAAAACGCCTGAAATGCAAGAAACCAACCCATGGACTCTCTGATACGCCCAGCCTTATATTAAAGTCCTGAAACGCAATGAGTAGCCCATAAATTGGTATATAGTTGAAAATAATATACCATGTTACCGGCAAAAGCAGCATTAGTAACAGGTACTTGGATCTTTTGATGCGCTTTCGCAGATAGCCGTAGTCATAGTTCTTGATATTACTAATCACGCGCGACGCAACCCCTTCCATGTTGGTGCTTGTATATTCAAATTTGATATCGAGTCGCCCTCTACTAGCTTTGTATCCAGAATAATTGTTTTATAGTCACTATTATCATTGTTTTCTAGGCGAGCCAGCAGCAATTGAGATGCCGACTGAGCTAGCAACTCTAGGGGCTGCTCTACAAGTGTCAGTGAAGGGTTAACGGTCCTTGTAAGCTCCATGTTGTCAAAACCAAAAAAAGATATGTCATCGGGATATTTAACCCCAAGCTCATTCATGGCGATAATCGTGCCAAGAGTCAATTCGTAATTAACGCAAAATATAGCGGTTATACAGTTTTTGCTCTCTAATAATTCCTTCGCGGCTTTATATCCGCCCTCAATAGAAAAATCCGTTTCGGTAACAAAAACGGAATCGGCCGCAGGAGACCTGCCATTGTTATGTATCGTAAATGCGTCCAAAAAACCGTTGCTCCGCTGCTTCATAGTGTATACAGAAATAGGGCCAGCAATAACAGCAGCGCGGTAATGTCCCCGTGCCATTAAGTAATCCGCTGCCGTACGGCCTGCCGCGTAATTGTCTATCAGCACCGTATCAGTTTCAAATTCCTCTGTTTTACGGTCAACCAGTACTAAGGGTACATCATGCGCGTGAGCAAGACTAAGACTCTTGCCGCTAACATCGGTTGGGATTGCTATAATCCCATCAACCATCTTGTCGATCAAGAAACTTAACGCTTCGCGCTCGGTATCTATCTCATAATCACAGTCACATACCAAGCAACTGTAACCGCGCCTACGAAAAAACTGTCCGACATGGCGCATAATTGTTGTATTAAAAACACTGTTAAGCTCAGGTATAAGCAATCCAATCGTTAGGGATTTGCGACTTTTTAGCCCACGAGCAAAACCGTTTACCCTAAAATCAAGCTGAGTTACTGCGGCCTGTATATCCTTTTTTGTTTTCGCTCTAAGATTACCGCCATTAAAGTATCGGGATATTGTCCCCAAAGAGTACCCTGTAATATGCTTTATGTCTTTATATGTCGAAGACATTGACGACACATCCTTAAAAATAAACTATATTTAGCATAAAGCACATACGATTAATTGAAACGTTTCATTTTTTTGTATTATAGGTTATTATAAGTGATGTGTCAACACATTATTTGTGAGTAGTGCTAATAGTACTACTATTTGAGGAGGAAACTTAATGAATTACAACAGTTTTACTAATGGCTCGTTAGACGAATTTGTTCCATGGTACGACACGAGCGGCAACATTATTAATGCCAGCGACGGTGGGATTATCTATGTAGACGGGATATACTACTGGTACGGCCAGGCGCTAAGACCGCTACCTGTTGCCCGTGACGGTAAAGGCGGCCAAACTACTACGGTAGGAGTAGTAATGTACAGCTCCCAGGACTTGTACAACTGGGCATATGAGGGTGTTATTTTGCATTGCTCCAACGACCCAAGCAGCGAACTGTACGCCCCTATGCGGTTTGAACGGCCAAAAATTGTGTACAACGATAAGACCAAAAAATTTGTATTATGGTGTCATTATGTAAAACATCCCGGCGACCATGGCGATACAGAGGGCACAGCCGAAGCCGGTGTTGCCGTATGCGATACTATAAACGGGACATATGAGTGGATTGGGATTACACGCCCAATAGACAACGATGGCCTAGTGCGGGATTCTACATTATACAAAGATGTAGACGGCACGGCATATTTTATTTATGACCGCCAGGTTGGAGAAGACCGTTGTCTGCATATCGTAAAACTAAGCGACGATTATCTCAAGTGCACAGATGATTATCGCCGTATAAACGCAGCATTCTGGCGGGAGGCAGCCGCTATAGTTTTCCACGATGGATGGTACTATATGTTTACATCAGGGCTTACCAGCTGGGACACAAACCCAGCTATATACCTTCGATCCAGAAGCCTCTTTGGAGAATGGGAAGAGATGGGCGACCCATGTGTAGACGACACAACCGGCACAACATTTGAGTCCCAAAGCACATATATTTTCCCTGTCGTAGGTAAAGAAGGGCAGTTTATCCTAATGGCGGAGCGGCATAATACGCAGGATTTTGAACGCTGTTCATATATCTGGCTCCCCATCGATTTTCCCACGCCGGGCACCATGAGTGTATCTTACCTAAAGGATTGGAAAATGGAAGAATATTGGGACAAATAGAAGTATTTGCAAATCAGCTTCTAAGCATATAAAAAAGCCGAACCCGATTTTCATGCGCGGGTTCGGCTTTTTCAGTTATGCTCTATTTAGCAATTTTGCCATCCTCATCCCAAAGGTCACGCCAATCTTGAGCGCTTTCCCACAGGAATACATGGCCCTTAATAAGTCGGCAATTTTTGTCTGCCATAACAATTTGAGCCATCTCGCCTTCGCTTAATGGCTTTTCTGTGACACTACGTAGATTGCTTACATATTCGTTTTCGTATATAGAAAACGGAATCGGAACTTGCCCGCGCTGCACGGCCCATTTCAGACATATGACGGCAGGGTGTACATTATGGGCCTTAGCAATGGCCTGGATTTCCGGCATTTCGGTAGCGGCTATATCCCCGCTTTCTTTATCCCTGTCAGGGCGGGTAGGCGAGCCTATTGGGCAAAAGCCTATTGGCAGGATACCCTTGCGAATACAATAATCAAACAGTTCCGGTTGCTGAAAAGCCGGATGCAACTCCATTTCAATAGCTGAAGGCTTTATCCGGCAAAGAGGCAGCACCGCTTCCAGCTTCGGGATTGTCATATTTGACATGCCTATAGACTTGACAAGCCCCATGTCCACGAGTCTCTCCATTTGCTTCCATACCCCCATAAACTCATCTGTTTTAAAGGGGCGCGCATCCGGGCTGCGCGAATCAACGTCGCAGCCAATTGGGTGATAATTAGGAAAAGGCCAGTGGATAAAATATATATCCACATAGTCAAGCTTTAAGTCTTTTAATGTTTTGGCGCAGGATATTAGCACATCCCCTGCACCATGCATATCGTTCCATACCTTGGATGTAATCGTCAAATCCTCACGTTTTACCAAGCCATCTACGAAAGCTTTTTCAAACACCTTGCCTATCTTGTCTTCGTTTCCGTATATAGACGCACAGTCGAAAAGCCTATACCCTGCACGTATTGCGCCATATACAGCACCAGAAACTTCATCGGGAGTAAATCGGTCACTACCGAAAGTCCCCATCCCTATGCATGGTATTTCCATGCCGTTATTTAACTTACGGGTTAGCATGTAATGCTCCTCTCAATGGTTATACAGCATTATTTTCCCTTTTACCGCACCGGGTGTCTTAAATAGGTCAAAGGCCTTTGCGGCGTCACTCATGGGAAACCTCTTGTATATTAAGCTACTATCGTACTTAAGCTGTCCTGTTTCAAAATAGATTGCTGTCAGATTCCACTCTTCGCCGGGGAATGGAGCTGAATAGCTCATCCAAGAGCCTGTAAGCGTAAATTCCTTTCGGTTCATTTTTTCAAATTGCGCCGCAGTAAAACATAAATCCTGTGTCGGAGTACCTATAAAACATACTCGAGCTTTGTTGGCGGCTATTTCAAATGCCAACCGCATAGTATCTGTAACACCAGCTGTTTCAAATACATAATCATATAAATCTTTTTCCACAGCATCACTTAATGCATTTACCACAAAATCAGCGCCGTATTTTCTGCAAAGATCAAGCCTCTCGTCATCAATGTCAAATACGGTAACACTCTTAGCTCCAAAGATTTTAGCCCATTGGATGGTAAAAATACCAATTGTCCCACCACCCAAGACTGCTACGCTTCCGCCACCTGAAAACCCACAAAGCTTAAGACCATGCAAAGCCACCGTAGACGGCTCGAAAAACGCCCCCTGATCATATGAAACACTTTTGCTAAACTTTACTGCGTTAATTGCGGGTATTTTTACATACTGGGCAAAGCCCCCTTGCTCTCTAGAGCCTATAAAACTATATTTGCTGCACTGGGCATAATGCCCTTTTTGACAGGATGCACAAACCATACAAGGCACAAGTGGCGCGCAGGCAATTTTATCACCAACCGCTAAACTGGCGGCACCTTGGCCGGTTTCCACAATTTCTCCGGCAAACTCGTGACCCAGCACAACCGGGTAAAAATGCGCCCCATTGTATAAAACGCGCGGGATATCTGACCCGCATATGCCTGCAGAGTGCACTTTTACTATTACCGTCCCAGGCGAAACCTCTGGAGTCGGGTAATCATCATACCGTATATCGTCATTCGCGTATAAAACAGCAGCTTTCATTTTTTGTTACCCCTTATGTTTTATCCTCGAAAAATCAGACATTGTGTCCTTCAAATCATCATAAATTTTTCGATAGGTATTATAGTATACCTGATATGCTTCATGTCTTACCACATTTGGTTCGTATACATCTTTTATCCTAACGGTACGCTGTATTGCCTCTTTTTCATCACGATAAACACCTATGCCGATGCCCGCAAGTATCGCGGCACCAAGGTTTGTACCTGTATCAGAAGAAGGTGTGCAAAAAGGTTTGCCGGTGACATCGGATAGTATCTGCATCCATACCTTCGAATTGGCAATGCCACCCACTAAGTTAAAGCTATCCGCACCTACGTTTACCTCAAAAGCCGTATTAATATTATGTAGTAGCGAAAATGCTACACCTTCCATTGCCGCGCGGATTATGTCCTTCTTACTCTTAGAATAATCCAGCCCAAAAAATACACCTTGCGAAGCTCTATCCCATATGGGACTGCGCTCCCCAGACATATACGGCAAAAATATAAGCCCCCCCGCACCGGCACAAGATTGCTCCGCAAGCCTGCTCATTTCATCATAGCATGCTTCCCCTAAAATGCTTTCCTTAAGCCAGCGGATAACACCGCCGCCACCTACAGTGCCGCCTTGCAGAAGCCATCTGTTTTTAGCCACATGGTTCCCCAAAATCAGTTTTGGGTGGGCGATTGGGGTTTCTGTACAAAGGCTCATCCCACCGGCTGTACCACCTTGGGCTTGGGCTTGACCCGACTCGGATACTCCTGCCCCAAGATTGGAGCAAGCGGCATCCAACCCACCGGCAATTACAGCTGTCCCAGGCAGAAGCCCTGTAGCTCGTGCAGCTTCTAGGGTAATAGTACCAACTACCTGTGATGATGCGTATAACTCAGGCATTAAATCCGGGCATACCCCCAGGGATTTTGCCATTTCATTATCCCATTTGCCGTTGCGTATATCAAAGAAATGAAGGCCATATCCTTGTGAAATGTCTTGGGTGAACTTGCCTGTTAGCTTGTATACAAAATAGCTGTTAGATTGCAGCACCTTGTACACCTGTTTAAAAACCTCCGGATATTCTCTGGCAAACCACAAAATTTTTGGTGTTGTATATGTAGGTGCCACAGGGTTGCCGCATAATGCAAAAATCTCGTCAAACGGAACCTTTTCAACCATTTCTTTACATATTTCTTCCGCGCGGCAGTCCATCCAAATTGGGTTACTAAAAAGAACCTCCCCGGATTTATTAACGGATATTGCAGACCAGCTTTGTCCTGCAACGCCTATAGCACTAATATCCGATGGCGCGACCATATCTGTGATTTCCTTCATCACATGGCAAAAACCCTCCCACCATAGGTTCGGATCCTGCTCTGCGTACCCAGGCGCAGGGTGACTTACAGCGTAATGGGCCGTAGCGGAAGCAATCACCGTACCAGCGTGGTCAAAAACCGCAACCTTACAAGACGAAGTCCCGATGTCAACCCCTAATAAATAATCAGCCATTATATCACCCCGTATTACATAATAAACACGAGCATAGTACCATCATCATGTTTGTTTCGCAAATAGTCGACATCATTATACAAAAGCCCTTCAACACTTCGGAATAATTTACGGGTTTTGAAAGGCTTTCTAAATATATAGACATTAATGTAAAACCCTTATAAACCAAGAGGCTACCGCGCAAAAACATGGTAGCCTCCTTGATGTAACGGAAAAATTACTTCATTTACATATAAATGTGCTGATATCACGCACTGCTATCCCAAAACCCGCGGCTTAGGGGATGATCAAAATCATTCCATTCAAGCCTTTTTTCATCCATCAACCTTTTTAGTCGTGCCAAGGTTTCGGCATAAGTAGGAATTTGAGCCAAATTGCATATCTCGTTGGGGTCTTCTATCAGGTCAAACAGCTGGGTTTCGGTTGCATAATTGCGGTACTCTACCAGCTTATAACGGTCGTCTTTCACACTGCGTATTAGATTGGTATAGGCAAAATATAATGAATCACGGGTAACAACCCCTGGGTCTCCAAACATAGGCGCGAAGCTCTTGCCTTCCACACTTTGGGGTATTGGCATATCACAAAGGTCGCACAGGGTCGGGAAAATATCAAAGAGATATACATAATTATCGACTACCTGCCCAACCGGGATGCCTGCGCCTGCAAATATTAGGGGGACACGAATACTATGGTCGTAATGGTTTTGCTTACCCATTAGCCCATGGCTACCTACGGCAAGGCCATTATCCGCTGTCATTACTATTATTGTGTCCTCGAGCAAACCGTCGCTTTCTAGTTTATCCAGCAAGCGACCTATTTCATAGTCGAGATGGGTGACCATTGCGTAATATTCCGCCAAATGAGTCCTTACCTCTGTTTCATCGCGAGGCTGGGCGGCCAGCACTTCGTCGCGGATTTTTTCAACTCCAAAAGCGAAGGGATGGCTGGTCATGTAATTTGCCGGCAAATTGATGTGTTCCGGTTTGTACATATCCACAAACTCCTTCGGCATGGACCGGGGGTCATGGGGCGCCAAATAAGACAGATATAGGAAAAAGGGTATATCAGCCGGCCGGTTATCCAGATACTTTATGGCTGTATCAGTCAAAAGCTCTGTAGAATGCACACCGGGGTTAAACTTATCACAATGGACTTTTATTACGTCGCGCTTACGAAAAAAATTGGCCGTGAAGTTAATAACATTGTCATATTCACCGGTTGGGTCGTAGCGGTTTACAGGGACATTCCAGTGATCCCACATCCCACCAAAGAATATATTATCCCCACCCGAAAAACCCCGGGAGAAAGAGGCTGGACCATTATGCCATTTGCCCATACCATATGAATCGTACCCCGATCTTGAAAAAGACTCGGCCAGTGTGGTGTGGGTAGCAGGGATATTTTCGCCCACACCTTCTATTGAAAAGAGCGCCCGCCCGGTATTAAGCATAGCCCGGCTTGGCATGCATACCGCGCCACTTGTACCTGACGGGATATGAGCCTGCGTAAACATTGTGCCGCGCGCGGCCAGGTGATCCAGGTTTGGCGTGATGATGTCTGTGTTGCCGGCCGCACTCAGGGCATCGTAGCGCTGGTCATCTGTTAATATAAACAATACATTTTTTTTACAGGGTTTATCCATTTAGCATCATAGCCTCTCTTTCAAAGTCTATGGCATTGGGAGTGACATCTTGTCTTGACAGCGGTCGGGGGGTGGCCAGAGCGCGTCGTTAAGACTCGCTATGCACGCACTTTCCTCCGCTGGTGGCGCGGAAAAGCACCGCGCCAATGCGCTGCGGGTGCTTAGCAAATGCTCCCTTTAACAACACACTCCAGCCACCCCCAGTAGTTTATCATACTACCTTATTTTTTTCTCGACAAATACTAATGCCACGTTGGTGATAATACCCAACCCGGCTGACAGTATAACACCCCATAAGATTCTGTTACTATTGCCTGTTTCTAAACCAATAGTTACAAGTAGCCCAATACCGCCGGCACCGATAAAAGCGGCAATTATAGCAATAGCAATGGTTGAGACGAGAGCCAGGCGTATACCGACAAAAAGCGGTTTTAATGATAGCGGTATGCGCACTCTAAAAATAAGTTGAGTACGAGTCATACCCATGCCCGTAGCAGCCTCGACTATAGCATGGTCTACCCCGTTAAGCCCTGTAATGAAGTTGCGCAGTAATATAAATTGATTATAAAGCACTAGCACCGTTATAGCGGTACTTCTCCCTAACCCCATGACAGGTATCATAAGCGCAAACAAAGCTATGCTTGGAATGGAATATATAACAGAAAATAAATACGTAAGAATATTGCCTACCCGCTTAAAAAACATAGCCACTATCGTAAGAAGCCCCGCAAGCAGAACTGACAGGGTGAGGGCAATCAAGACCATTTGCACATGCTCGCCAAGTGCCCTAAGCAGTAAACCGTAGTTTCGCTGGGCGAATTGTATCAGTTCCACTAAGCCAACCCTTCCCAAAATTTTTCTTGCTCACGGCATGAGCGTATCAAGGATTCTACAAACCCATCCGCTGGGTTTCTTGCGATGTTTTCGGGTGTATCAAACTGACACACCCGGCCTTCGTCCATCACAATAACTCTTGTCCCTAATTTAAGCGCTTCATTTATGTCGTGGGTAACAAATAAAAATGTTTTCTTCATTCCATCCCCAAAGCTTCTATGAATGCGCTTGAGCTCATCTTGAAGATTAAGGCGGTTGATAGCATCGATAGCCCCAAAAGGCTCGTCAAGCAGCATTATCTTGGGATCAACAGCCAAAGCCCTAGCAAGCCCTATCCTCTGCTGCTGCCCCCCTGACAATTGCGCCGGATAACGTGTCATGAATTCGTCAGGCTCAAGCCCTACCAAACATATCAACTCACGCACACGGCTATCTATGCGCTTTTTATCCCATTTTAAGAGCTTTGGTACGATTGCTATGTTTTGGGCTATTGTCATATGAGGCAGTAAGCCCACCTGCTGTATAGCATAGCCGATACGCCGCCTCACTTGTACCGCATCCACATCCTGTATGTTTTCCCCAAACAGAATAATCTTGCCCGAATCTGGGTCATACAAGCGGTTTGTCATCTTTAGTAAAGTGGTTTTGCCCGACCCTGACGAACCAAGGATTGTTATAAACTCACCTTCATTGATGCTTAAGCTGACATCGCTTACGGCGTTATAATTCGCGCCATCAAACCGCTTAAATACGTTTTGATACTCAATGGCGGCTGTGCTGTTTAGGGTCATGACAAAGACTCAAAAAATTCTCGAGCTACATCTTGTATATCCCTGCCATAAACAATAACTTGAGAATTTAAATGGAGAAGAACAGAGGTATCCAAATGAGGGGCCAAACGGTTTAACGCATCGGCAACACCGGGATGTTCTTCTAAAATAGCATTTCGGACAATTGGAACCAAGTTGTATGGCGGCCATATTACAATGTCTTCTACAAGCAAAGTATAGTAGTGGGCATTATAAAGATGACCATCTGTAGTAAATGCGACACTCACATCTGCGGCATTTGTACGTAGGGCTTCATATCTGGCACCACCACCCATTATGTCTACACTGTAAAATTCGAAAGGGCCGAAGGCGTGGGTCATAGCCGACAGTCCATCTTCACGGTCAAGAAACTCCGCCGTAGATACAAATCGTAATTGATAAGCATGGGGCTGTAGGTCTGACAGCGTGACAATGCCTAATTCCTGTGCCAGCTCTGTACGGATAGCAATACCTTGGCCATTATGCGCCAGCGTAAAATCCAGCCATGTAACCTGGAAACGTTCGTAATATTCCCTTTTGACAAGTTCGTAAACCTCTAGAGGGTCTGTCATTAGAGGCAAACCTAGCACCGTTAACAGGCCCGTCCCCGTATATTCGGGATATAGGTCTATTTCACTGTTTACGATAGCGGTATGTACAAGACCGCTTGAAAGATTATGCCCCGTGCGGTCTACCGTAAACCCGGCAGCTTCAAGGGCAAGGGAGTATATCTCGGCAATAATCAAGCTCTCGGTAAAATCTTTACTGCCGACGCGAATTACATCATCACCGTTGCCGGTACAGGCAGTGGTCATGGGTATAATAAAGAGCACCATCAGTACAGCAATAACAAACCATCTTTTTTTCATAAAATCACCTTTCTTATCATTTAAATGAATCTCGCTGTCATTAGAGTTGCAGCGATATCGTCTACACGTATTTATACCTTTGAAAAAAACGGTCAAGTAAATCCAATAAAAATACCGCTATAAGAGACATAATTGCTATAGAAATACCGCCGATTAGTAACAGGTCTGTCCGCCTCACACTTAAGCCCTGGAAAATGATTTGCCCCAAACCTCCCGCGCCAACCAAAGCAGCTATTGTAGCGCTGGCGACTATTTCAACCATGGCTGTTTTTATACCCGCAAGCATAAGGGGAATTGCAAGGGGTAAGCGGACCCTTAGCCATACTTGAAGAGATGTCATTCCCATACCTTTTGCTGTCTCTAACATAAAAAAGGGAACTTCCTCCAGCCCAGCCACAGTGTTCATCAGGACTGGAGGGATGGCCAAAAATGTAAGAGCAGTGACAGCTGGCCACATGCCAATTCCCAAGAAGCGGATAGATAAAACCAAAACCGCCAAGCTGGGTATAATCCGGAGCACTTGAAACAGCCCGATAACCCATTTTTGCTGTTTTTTGAAAATTACGCATAGGATGCCCATCGGGCAAGCAATAAGAATAGATATGACCAAAACCCGAAGGCTTATGCTGATATGCCGCTGTAGCATAATAAGATAAGCACTCATATTATTTTCAAAATAAACAATAATATTGGCCCATATTTCCCACATTGATATGCTTCACATCCTTATTTCCGTACTCGAGTTGATAAAATGAAGTGCGCAACTTTTAATATAATAACAATGCAAATACGACAACGTGTTGTCATATTTCATGGGAAGTGTGAAACTAACTTCTAACTGACGATATTCACTTTGACAGGCAATACATATATTCTAATAATCGTTACCGATATCTGAAGATATATTCAGGCCTAGAATCCGGCCTTTCCAAGACAACCCATGGGAGTTCTGGCACAAAAAGCTTATGCCATGTTTCATGGATACCGTCAGCCTTTTTTACATAGTAATGGGAATTAGATGCCTCTTGAATATACAAGTAGTACCAAGTGCTTTCATTGGCATTATCTGGCCAAGTAATCATGTCGGGTAATAAATCACTCGGCTCTTGTGGAATCCGCTGCAACATACGGTTAATCAAAGCCGCTGTTTCTGCCCTGCTAATTGGCTGGTTAGGCAAAAAAAGACCATTTAAGCCATAATAGCCTGTGACCCAACCTTGTTGCGCCGCTGCATTTATATAAGATTCTGCCCAGTGCCCGGCGGTATCAGTAAACTGGGGAGACCCTATCACAGGGTTTATACCCATATACCTAACTACTGCCGCAACCAGCTCCCCACGTGTTATTTCGCGGTTGGGTTGGAAATTACCATCGGGCATCCCTTTGAATACATTAGCATTTGATGTTGTAGATACAGCATTGTTAAACCAATTATTTATTACTACATCTGTAAAAGTATTTGCTTGTGCCCAGTAATGCGTCCGCCTTGTATCTGGCATAAGACGGAACAAAATCGTAGCAGCCTGGGCGCGAGTTACAGCTGCCCCCGGACGGATTGTTCCGTCATCATACCCAATCATGTATGAGTAATGGATATTATTGTAATCGTAAGCTGATTGGTCGTCTGGGGAAGGCCTTGGCGCTTCAGGGAGTTGAGCCCTTGGGGTTGGGGTTGAGCTATGGGTCAAGGTTGCATTTGAGTTATGGCTTGGTTCATGTGTTGGATATGGCGTTGGGGTTGAACTTGGCGTTGGGGTTGAGGTTGGCATCGGGGTTGGACTTGGCGTTGGGGTTGGACTTGAGGTTGGGATAGGTGTTGATATGGGTGAAAGCTCTCGCTCTACACTAAATATTCCAGTGTCTACATGTTCACTGTTGTTAAGACCTCTTTCTGTAAACTCAGCTTCATAATCGCCATCTAGTAAATTGTTAAGGACATCTGCAGGTATCCTGTATCCAGGGCCACTTGCAACTTCATTACCGTCTGCGCCACGGATCACCCAAGAGATCGTGGATTCGCCTTCCGGATAAACAGGTATAGCATTTACATTGCCTGGGTTGACTGGTCTATCAACTTCTACTACGATGCGGCCAATTGTGAAGATATCATCCCTTACGATAGTGTCACCAGACTCTAGTACCCTTGTGCCATCGTGGTCAACGCCTGGTGTAATTTCGACAAAGGCTACTCTGTAATCACCATTAGGTAAATTACTGAGTATATCACTTGGAACACGGTCTCCAGGGCCGCTAACTACATAAATACCGTCCGGCGTTGTAATTGTCCACGAAATTGTAGAATCTGGATGCGCCCTGTCTGCCGTAATTTCCCTGGGGCTTATTGGGCGGTCTATTGAAATGCTCATGTCTCTTTCGATCCTAAACTCGCCATCGTCATATATCGTAGTGCCATCATCAGTAACTTCGGTGAATCGCACATTATAGTCACCAATTGGCAAGTTATTTAGCACTTCTTGCGGTATTTCAGCACCCGAACCCTGCGCAACAAGATTCCCGTCTTCATCTCTTAATACCCATGTTATTACAGAAGATTCTGGCTCGTAAGGGTTAGCAAAAACCCTGTCAGGGTTTATATAAACACCATCATCCGGGTCTTGGCTGTCACTTTCTACAACTACAGTGATTGTTGGCGCGCTTATTCCGTATTCGAGATTTACGATAACATTTGTTTCTGGTGATGGGTCATTTGGCTCCATGTTTTGACCGCCATTGTTATGAACCAGCGGATCAAAAGGAACACTTACATCTATAGCTCCCGGCGGCACGTTTTGTATCTGCCAACGTCCTGGCTGGCTAACTGGATACAAACGGAAGTCACCTGTTGGCAATGATGGCGTTGTAATAGTACCGTCGGCCCCCGGTATTAATATAATTGGGTTGTCGTCTAAATCCAAAACAACATTGCCATCAGAGTCCCTTAGTTCAAATTCAAAAGTATCATTTATTACATTGCCTTCTGTGTCTGTTACTACTACAGTAATTGTACCGTGCGCACGACGGAAATAATAAGTGAATGTTCCTGTCGCATGAGGTTGCGAACGTGCATTAAAGTTCATTCTTTCAAAAGGGCTGTTAATGTCATTAGGGTTATACAATGGGTGAAAGTGATAATAAAACGGGAACCCCGCTTCTGCGTAAAGAGCTCCCGGCTGCAGCACCCTTACGCCGCTTATATACACTGGGGCCCCTCTGTTGTAGCTGTAGTTGAGACGGGAGAAGAAATATCCTCTGGTATTTAGAGATGCTTCTCTTTCCGGAAAAGCAAAACGAACCATCTGATCTTCTGGTACATTGTCATGTGTGATGGTAGGGTATAGGACTACAGCTTCTGTACTGCCCTCATCAGAGCCATCATCGTCCCTAAAATAGCGCTCTGCTAAAACACCTGTCCATGACTCATAGTCTACATGCCTAATCCTAAAACCATGAAAGTTTCTGGAGCCACCTGTTGAGGCTGAAATAGAAAGCCCCCAAGAAGCCACGCCGCTTGCAATAGATGCTTCAACGATATCGGTAATATCCATTACCCAACTATGGGTAAAAGTATCAAGGTTTGCAAACCCTGTCTGATCCAACACCACTTGCGGATTATTAATGTTTGCAAAGTAAACGCTCATAATATTTCTTCCATTTACTATATCGTAGTCTATAATTATGCTATGCCAATTATCACTACGCCAATCACCTATGCTATCGCGGGTTACATCGCCCAAGCCTAAAGCCCGGGAGGGGCTGCCCTCGGCAGGGTCATGAACCATAGCGCGTCCTATCATTGACCGGCCAGTTTGGCATGTAAACGCAATGCTATCGGTAGCAACAAAAGCGCCAAAAGCACGCCCGTCTCTTTGGTCACGGCCACTTGGGTGTGTAAGACTGCCTGTGTCGAATCCAGGATGGGGCGCATTACGAATTGCCAGATTTGTAGCGGCTACCGGTGCAAACCTAGTAGGATCAGCCAGATAGCCATTGGCTGGGGTACCGGAGTTATGCCAAGTATCCAACTTAAACCCAATACCATTTGGCAGGCCGCCTATGCCAAGCGCGCCACCTATAGCACCAAGTGCCCTTGTATTATTAGGGTGAAAAGCAAAGCCAATGCCGTCAGCACCGCGCACGGTTTGTCCTGTATGTTGGTCTCTTGTTCCAAGATAGACTTCCCCTTCTAAACGGAACGGCGATGTCATCATAAGACGTGGTGCAAGGGTGGTGCTACCTACTTGATTGACAATGTCTTGAGTTAATGTAACACTCCCTGTTTCGGCATCAAAGCTCAATTCGCCACCAGTGCCAGCGCCTATCCGCTGATTAAGATCAAAATAATTTAAGAAATTAGAGCGGGTGATAATAATTTGCTGGGTATCGCCTTCGTATACAAAGAAAGGCCTAAATAAACGCCTGGCAGGGGCAGTAACCAGTCCCCTCAAAGGTTCATGCTCAAATTCGCTATAAATATATTCATAATCGTCAGGTTCACATATACATTCTGGCAAGAGTCCTAACTCATAACCACATTCGCAGCCGTACAAGCAATCATCGTCTGATTGGGGCAGTTCGTACTCATCATCCGGGAGCTCACTTGTTGGATGTTCATCAGTATCATAGCCTTCGGTAGATTCTGCTTCGTCATCGACAATGGTTTTGTCATCATATTCGTCGCTGTCCAGGCTCATGCTTTCTTCATTGCCGCTTGATTCGTCGTAATAATATGCCTGACTATCTGTAGCAAACAAATTATTTGCGCCTACATTTCCAAACCCAACAGCAGTTACCATATTACTAGCCATGATTAGTACTAAAATTACAGAAAGAAACCTTTTAGCCTTCATATCTCGCTCCTTCTCATAAGTATAGAAGCTGTGTTCATAGGCGGCGATGGCGGTTAGGCGCGGCAATTATGCGCCAATTGAGGAGGTATTGACGCAGCTTGCCAAG
>Ga0123355_10001410_pt1 | contig 33534 bp, 33 predicted proteins | sample TergutEmb28metaG_3_FD_89872 | JGI IMG/M metagenome (GOLD analysis project Ga0123355, IMG submission 89872) | Embiratermes neotenicus P1 segment gut microbial communities from Petit-Saut dam, French Guiana - Emb289 P1 | ecosystem: Host-associated > Arthropoda: Insects > Digestive system > Gut ...
TGTAAAGAACAATGAGGTTTTCAAGTCCGAGTACACTGAAAAAGAGGCGATTACAGAAATGGCAAAAGGTATCGACGCATTAGCAGAACAAATGCAGGGTATGGCAGTGCAGGCAGTATATCGCTTCACTCCCATCGCCGAAGATATTATCGCAGGACGAATAGCAGGAGAAAATAATATCGGCTATCAGCTTGATTTTATGCTTGATTATTGCTGGGACGATACGGTGTTTTCGTTATATAAAAGGATTCTTCGCAACTTGTATCACAAATATCCTGCACTTGTTGCCGATTATGTTCAGTTTTATCGCGAAATGTGGGATAATGATGATTCCGCTGATGAAGATGGAAACGATAGCGGAGATGGATGATACCTATAGAATTCGGAAAGACAACAGAAGCAGGATGAGCTGTGAGAACCACATGGGGTGAATAAATGGGAGATACAGTAACTAAGATTGTGAGCATCTTAGCACAAGCAGCCGGCGATGCTACGTTTGATGAAGTTCAGCTATCTGAATCTAAGAAAATAGATGAGGCAACCAAGGCGGTCAAAAAAGTTTTGGATGAGGCACACGCAGGCACAAAAATATATCTTGTAGCGCGACCACTGCACAAAGCATTATCCAACTATTGTCGTGTAGAGGCAATACGGCTTCTTTGTGACTTTCTGAGAAGATACGAAATCTTTATCAATACAACAAGTTCCTTTACAGGTCGTAGCGTAATCTACGCACCTGATCCGTATGCTGATAGGTCGGATGAGCAGATACAGCTGGATATTAAATTTACAATCCTCGTTGTCTATTGTGCGTCAATTGGAGAAGAAGGGTTGAAGAGGGCAGCAAGAAAGGCGTTTGAGGGAGTTTTCGAGACTTGGAAGAATAGGTCATCTTAAACAACTCGTTGCGAAAAAAGATGTTAGCAGGCTAGATTCGTGTTTCTGGAAATCTAGGGGGAGCATAGATGAATAAACTCTTGAAGTTGAAAGAGATAGGGGCATATCGCTTTTTCAATCAATTTGCGTGGGATGAATCAAATTGCACAACATTCGGTACTCATAATGTTGTTTATGGTTGGAACGGAGCTGGAAAATCCACGTTATGCGACCTGTTTCAAGAGATATCTACTGGACGCTTAGGCAATTCGCAGTTAAGGCTCAATGTGCTTTTCCAAGATGCCACCGTCCAAAATAGCAGCACCGCAACACATAACAACATAAGTAATTATGCCTCGATGTTTAAGGTGTTTCACCAACATTATGTGCAAGAAACTATTTCTAAAGTTGATGGCATTCAGCACATTTACGCCCTTGGGAAGGGACAGAAAGATAAAATTGAAGAGCTAACTGCACTAGAATCGGAGTTATCAACGAAAGCACAGGAGCTAACCGCAGCTACCCAGATGCATACGCAGCTAGACCGTCATTTCGAAACGCTAAAGTCAAGCAAAGCTGCTGAAATTAGAGAGCAAACAGGCTATGCTCAATCTAAATATAATAAAAACCATTTTCTCGCCACGTATCAAGCATTGATAGTAAACTGTGTTGGAGTATCCACAATTTCAGATAAAGACTACACGGAAGCTAAAATCGCCGCAAAGGCTATTCCTCTTAACAGCATTCCCGCTATTGCTACGGAATTTATGCCTCCTGCTGTGGAGAACCATATTATCCCCATTTTACAGGAAACTCCCACCAATCGCGCAATTGAAGCGTTGCAGAAAGATGAACGCCTAAACAACTGGGCGCGAGAAGGTGTAGAGATTCATACTGAAAAAAGTCTATCGGTTTGCCAGTTTTGCTTAAATTCGTTAGACCAAGCGAGGCTAGTTGCCCTAAAAGATCACTTCAATGAATCTTACAAAGATTTAACATCTAAGATTACGCAAGCAAAAAACAGATTACAGACGAGAAAACAGGAATTCGAAACTGTAGAGACCACTTTACCAGATGCAGGATTATTTTATAACGAGCTCCAGGAAGAGTACACAAGGCTCAAAAGTGAAGCCATCGCCTTAGCTAAAAACAACGCATCTAAAATTGACGATATGATTCGAGTTTTAGATATAAAAAAGAACGATATTATTTCAGATAAGACTGAGCATTTTCAAATTCCATTAAAAGCTTTTTCCTTTGATTATTCTGTGTTTGGTGATATCAATGCATTAATAGAGCGACATCGTGCAAGAACAAGCGACTTCGAAAATAGCGTAGACGAAGCACAACGAAAAATTGAGCAATATCTTGTTACACAAAGTTTGACCGAGGTGAGTACAGCTGAAAAGAGCAAAGAAGAAAGCGAAAGCACACTGACCCGTCTGAAAAATGAGGCCTCTGAATTGAAGCAAAAAATCAACACAATAACTGGAGAAATTAAAAATACAAAAATACCTGCCGAGCAAATCAATCAAGATATCAGTCGCATTTTAGGGCGGGATGAGTTGAAATTTATAACCGCCTCACATGGATATCAAATTTTTCGCCATGGGGAGCTTGCTGAAAATTTAAGTACTGGCGAGAAAAATGCAATTGCCTTGATTTATTTCTTCAACTTCTTGGGCGATATGAATGTAAATATAAAAGAGTCCATAGTTGTATTAGATGATCCGATATCAAGCTTTGATTCAAATTTCTATTACAGCACTATGGGATACATACGAGAAAAAATTAAAGACGTTGGACAACTCTTTATTTTTACACATAATTTCAGCTTATTAAAAGATTTCAAGAAAATGCTTAAAGAAACTCGTTGCTATCTACTGAAGAGAGAGTCAGGTGCTCCAATCTTGGTCAATGAAAGTAAGCTTATGTCTAGCTATCATGATGAGTATGCATATTTGTTTGCTACAATTTTCGAATTCGCAAAAAATCCACCAGAGGATGAAACAGACTACCTTCCATACCCCAACATGGCGCGCCGTTTATTAGAAGGGTTCTTAGCGTTCAAAGTTCCAGATGGCAATGAGGATTTATTAAACAAGGTTTTTGCGCTTGAAGGTGAAACCACAGATATCGGAAGGTCTATGCTACGCCTTCTCAACAACTATTCCCATCTTCGATATATGGATGATGGGAATGTGAGCAATGGGATAGAAGATTTGAGTGCTTTACCCCCAATATTAAATCACTTATTTGACTTTATGGCAAAGCACGACAAAGTACATTATGATACTCTTGTCGGAAAATGCGGGAGATGAGCAGATCAACGAAATCAATAGAGCCTAAAGGACTAACAACCCATGCACACACAATCCGCAAAACTAACCTTCCTCATTCCCCACGCCGCCTCCCTCAAAGACAAGCGCCAAGTCTGTCATAGTCTCATCGACAAAACACGGCGACGCTTCAACGCCGCCGTGGCGGAGGTGAACACACAGGATATGCATCAGACCCTGACCATCGGAGTTGCCGTCATATCGGGCGATTTCGCCCACGCGAGGCAATCGCTGGACGAGGTCATCCGCTTCATAGAAGAACACGCCGAGGCGGAACTTGTGAGCGTGGAGATCGAATAAGCCGCCAGAACACCCCCCAATTTGACACACGTATGACACAAAAACCCCCACAACCCCTGCAATCCCAACCCCCGAAATTCTCCAAGAGGGATATTGTGGTGTGCCAGGTATCATGGGCAGATGTTTCATGTATATTGCTCGAATTCGTCACGGCAACGCCGTGACGAGGAGGTTCTCACACAATTCCCACTCTCCCAGCATATACTAGACCAAATCTGGGAGAAAGGGATCAATTTCATGGACGAATACAGAGGCCACGACACACATACCGCAGCGGCCCACGCCCCACCTCGCCCCGGATTGCTTTCAGCCTTAGGCGACGGCAATTTGTTCGGCGTCTCCTGGCCGGTTCTGCTGATCCTCTTGGCAGTGCTGGGCCTATACTTATGGCTGGGCAAATCCGGCGACACCCTGGGCCTCCTGCAAAACGGCTTAGGCGGGATATTGGGTGGGATTTTGAAATAAGAGACAAATCGGGCCAACGCAGAAACCTCTGCGCTGGCCTTGTTGTTTCACCTTATTTGAGTGCGCTCAAATATATAGCTTATCATGCACACCGACAAAAACCTTCGTTTCTTGAGTATGCTAAATTTTCTTTTTCAATATTTTTCGAGTTATAAATCGAATCACCCCATAGGGGAACCGCTCCAATTCCCGCACGGTCTGTTGCAGTGCCGCCCGGATGAGAATCCCCTGGGGGCAGTGCTGTTCGCACTTGCCGCACCCATTACAGAGGGAGGCGTTTTTCCCGTCCCCCGTGGCCGTATACCAGTACATACTCATCAATCTGCCCCCCAGCGCCGCATCGTTGAGTTTTGTGAGACAGAGAGGGATATCCACCCCCGCCGGACAGGGCATACAGTATCCGCACCCCGTACAGGGTGACTTCAAGACGGCCCGGATCGCCGTACTGACTTGGTCGTAGAGGGTGAGCTCCTGATCCGTGAGACTTCCCGGCTCTGTCTCGGATGCCACACGGATATTTTCCTCCAGCATCTCCATGGTAGTCATCCCGGACAGGGCCGTCAACACCTGGGGGTGATTCCACACCCAGCGGAGGGCCCACTCCGCCGGGGATCGCCTACCGGGCGCTCCCTCCCAGACGGTCTGCGCCGCCGGGGGCAACTGATGCACCAGCGTCCCGCCCCGGAGGGGCTCCATAACCATGACGGGGATGCCACGCCCTGCGGCGTATTCCAACCCCCGCCGCCCCGCCTGGAAGTACTCGTCGTAGTAGTTGTATTGGATCATGGTGAACTCCCAATCCCAGGCGTCTATGAGGTCGATAAAGTCCTGTTCGCTCCCGTGGAATGAAAATCCCATCTGCCGGATGGCGCCGCTGGCTTTTTTCTCCCGGATCCAGTCCAAGATTCCCATTTGGCAGAGTTTCTCCCAACTGGCTAAGCCCGGCAGCATGTGCACCATGTAATAGTCGATATAGCCCGTCTGCAATTTGGTGAGCTGGCTCTGGAAGAGCCGGTCGAAGTCCGCTGGCTTCCGCACCAGATAATAGGGCAGTTTGTCGGCGATATATACCCGGCTCCGCAGATCGTCTTTGGCCAGAATCCGCCCCAGGGTGGCCTCGCTGCCGGTGTAGATATAGGCCGTGTCGAAATAGTTGATCCCCCGATCAATGGCATAGCGAATCTGCCGCTCCACCTCGGCCTCGTCCTTGTGAAATCGCATACAGCCAAAGGCCAGTGCGGAAATCTGCTCTCCCGTCTTTGGATTTGTCCGATATTGCATGTCCCTGTCCTCCTATGGCACAATAGGCCCCCCGTCGCATATACTGGACTGTCCCCTATTCTGGGGATCACTCACCAGGAGGTGTTTTATGGGAGCTATGTGCGGTTGTTTTACCAGTTGCTGCTGCATCCGATGCCGCTGCCGCTGCCACTGCCGGTGTCGTTGTCAGGTCGTCCATTTCCGGTGCTGTCGGTGTTGCCGGGAGTTTGACTGTGATCGGTGTTGTCGGTGTCGGTAGGTTAGATTTGTCAAAAGAGGCGGCATCGTGCCGCCTCTTTGTTTTTGTGTGGGGGGATTAGTAGCGCAATGCAACAAGATAGCTTATACCCCAAATTAAGAATAGAAGAGTAATGAAAAAAAACGCCATTCTTTTGGAGCTTGCATTTAAGGTGTTCGTATCATCTTCTTTCGCAGTTAAATAGCCTTTATTCTTTCTGCGTGTTTTAACTAGGTTTAGAAAGTTTAATATGACACCAGAAAATGCGGCTGCTATAAAGCCAGAGCTAATCCATGTTTCGCCAACTCTATCTGCTAAATATAAAATATTCAGCACCGTTGATACGCCCGCCAAGCTCATTGATATGTAGAAAAAGATTAGGTTCATGTCGTTCCTCCTCCGGAATACTGAACTCCGTGTCCTCACCGTCCTGTACACAAGCTCCTTTTCCAAAGGAGCTGTCGGCGGAGCCGACTGAGGATTGCCCTGCAGTGGCCTACAGAATCCTCCGTCAGGCTGTCGCCTGCCACCTCCTTTGAAAAAGGAGGTTTTTCACTCTACCCCACCCCCGGAAACACCACAACAAACCGTGTCCCCACGTCCAGACGAGAGCTGGCCTCTATCTGCCCCCCGTGTTGGAGCACCGTATCCTGCACGATGGACAATCCCAGACCGCTGCCGCCTTGAGCTCGGCTGCGGGCCTTGTCCACCCGGTAGAACCGGTCGAAGATATGGGGGATGTCCTCCTCCGGGATGCCGATCCCCGTGTCCTCTACGGTCAGGCGCACTTGATCCGCTGTTTTCTCCAGGCGGATCAGGAGCGTGCCCCCCTCTACATTGTACTTGATCCCGTTTTCCGCCAGATTGAAAACGATCTGATACACATCGTCCTCCACGGCCAGGATGCACCCGTCCTCCGCCAGATCGAAAACCATTTCCACGCCCAACTCTCTGGCCAGAGGCTCCAGCATATATCCGGCCCGCCGCACCACATGGGCCACATCTACGATTACAAGCTCCGGCTCCTGGATCGCATCCAGGCGGGCCAGTTGTAAAAGCCGTTCCGTGGTGCGGGTCAGCCGCTCGGCCTCCTGGCCGATGTCCTCGGCAAACTCACGGACGGTCTCGATCTCCATGTCCTCGCTCTGGACAATACTGTCGGAGAGCAGGCGGATAGATGCCAAAGGCGTCTTGAGCTCGTGGGAGGCGTCGGATACAAACCGCCGCCGCATCTCCTCCGTCTCCTGGAGCCGATCCGTGAGGCGGTTGAATGCCCGGCCCAGTTCCGCCAGTTCGTCCTTGCCCCGGACGGTCAGCTTATAGCCGTAGTCCCCCCGGCCTACAATCCGGATGGCGGATAACATCTCCACGAGCCGTTTGGTCAGCGTCCGGAAGAAAAACAGGGCCAAAAATAGGGCGACGATAAAGGCGCCGATGGAAAAATTCTGTAAATCCCGCTGAAAGCCTTCAATAAATGCCCCCTGCACTGGATCGTTTTCATAGAGATATACCGCACCGATCACCGTCACCGCCTCCTCATGGACGCGGACGACAGGTACAGCGATCTGGGTGCGAAAGCTCCCGTCAGCATATGCGCTACAGGATACGTCGTGTCCAGTGGGGCCGGCGAACACACTGGGCAAGTGTTCAAATGCGAACACGCCTGCGCCTGCGCTATAGGCGGTGTCGTAGAGAATCGCCCCCGTCTCGCCGGTGACCACCACCCGAGTCAGCCCCGCAAGTTCCTGCTGCCCCATGGTGTATTCCACGCTCTCCCGCTCCAACCCCTCGCCCCCGGACAGGGCCCGGCTGATCTCCAAAGCCTGTCCCATGAGAGCGGCCTCTTTCGCATCAAGAACCAGGTCTTGTGAGACAATGATGGGATAGGTGTTGAGCAGCAAGAGCAGACCCACGATCAGGGCGATATAGCTTACGGCAAACCGAAACTGGATGCCGCCCGCCAGCCGGACTTTCTCATTCGGCTTTGAAGAAATAGCCCACACCCCACTTCGTCATAATCCGCTCCGGTTCGGCGGGATTTCGTTCCAACTTTTCCCGCAGGCGCCGGATGTGCACATCTACCGTCCGGATGTCGCCCAGGTACTCGTAGTTCCAGATAATATCCAGCAAGTTCTCTCGGCTGTACACCCGGCCGGGATTCTTCATAAGCAGTTCAATCAGGTCAAATTCTTTGGCCGTCAGCTCCGCCGGGACACCGTCCCGCTGGGCGCTCCGGCTCAACGGGTCGATGCTGATGTGCCCGATGGCGACCTGCCCATCTCCTGCCGCTTTGGCCGGGGTATGCAGATTGCTCCGCCGGAGCAGGGCCCGGACACGGGCTTTCAGCTCTAAGATGTTAAATGGCTTGGTGATGTAGTCGTCAGCGCCGTATTCAAAGCCCAGGAGCTTATCCGTATCCTCACTCTTCGCCGTCAGCATAATAATGGGCACCGTGGAAAATCCCCGTATCTGCATACAGGCGTTCAGCCCGTCCAGCTTGGGCATCATAAGATCCAGAATAATCAGGTCATAGTCTCTGGCTTTCGCTTTCTCTACGGCGTCTTCCCCGTCGTAGCCCACGTCCACCTGATAGCCCTCGTTTTCCAGGTTGAACTTAATCCCTTTGACCAATAACTTCTCGTCGTCTACTACTAGAATATTCATATAAATCTCCTAAACTCATTCCACAGTGATCAGCGGCCGAATGTCTTCCAAACGGCTTTGGCCGATGCCGGATACGTCGGTCAATTCCTCTACGATCTGAAACGGCCCATGGGCCTCCCGATGGGCGATGATCCGTTCCGCCAAGACAGGCCCCACCCCCGGCAAAGCGGTCAGTTGGTTCACATCCGCCGTGTTGATATTGATCGGCCCGCTCTCCTCCGGGGCCGATGCCTCTTGGGCGGCCGCAGATTGTTCCTCCTGGCCCTGCCCATCGTTCCGGCGCTCTATCCGCCCGGCCAATTCCTCGATTTCCTGGGGCTGAACTGCCCCGATTTCGTACTGTGTCGTCACGGCAAAGGAACCCGTCGCCCCTGTTCGCCCAAAGTAGAGGCCCGTGACAAAAATTGCAGCCGCACAGACAACTGCCACAAGGATCTTTGCCATATCCCGTTGCTTCATTATCTCACACCTCTATATGTTATTTGTCTTGTTTTTTCTCCCTGTCTGGATATTGCCCGCTTGCCGCCGCTTTCCCCGCCGCAGGTGGGAGAAGGGCCAACTATTTGTTTTCTTGATATCTTCTGCCCTTGCTTAAAATCCAGCAAATAAATAGTGCAACCGGGAATGCCGCCCAAGACGTAATCCAAAAGCCTAGAGTGAGGCCCACTGCCATGAGGATGACCGAGAACATGTAATAAAGGATATCAAAGACATTGTCAATTGAATCGTCTCGTTTACTAAACGCATATATGCATTTAACTGCACAAATAATCAGCCAGGAAAGCGGAAGGGCAATCCATGCTTCGGTTATGACCTCTGCGATAATCCCAATCACTAATACGGCCAATAATATCAACTGTAAAACAGCTTTATCCAGTACGGCTGCCTTTTTCTTTACAAGCGGGAAAATAAAAATAAACAACACGAATGTGATTGGCCCAGCCAGCCAAGATATGTACATTACACCAAAAATAACGGCACCATATACCATGATTGTAGTGATTGCCATGTAGATTGCCTCTTCAAACAGAGACTCAAAGGTGTGGGTAAACATAGACCCTTTGTAACCGCCGCTTTTCCTTGCATCAATTGCATCTTTGAAAAAAACGATTGTTGTCGTCAAAAGGAATAATAGGGGTGATAGCGCACGCACACGACGCATCCACCCTTCGCCGCTTAGGCTTCCGCCTAAAATGCTAATATGAAATTGGCTGTATAGTATTTCCGGTACAACTAAGAGTATCCCGACAATGATTCCTGTTATGGTATAGGCGTAATCTGAAAAGTCCCATTTATCGTCTTTATTTATATGATTGCTCTCTGACATACGAACCCTCCATGGAACAGACTTGCTATTGACATAGTGCCGCCGGGAGAAATGCTGTAAACTCTCCGAAATCTCCCGTTTTTTTTGATTTCAGGGCAATATCTTGATTTTACCGTTGCTTTTACCTGCCCGGTTGCGCTATAATAGTTGTTACGCTATAATAAGGCAACGTATTGTGAAAGATATCCGCTTGCGGCTATGATACCATAAATTTTCTGGAGAGTAAAATGAAAAAAAAATATTTCCTTGCAGTGCTCGCACTTTTTCTTCTGATCTCAACCCTGACACCCCCTGTTTTGGCAGACCCTACTCTGGCCCTGGATGAGTTGCGCTTAAACGGCCCGGAACACCACGCCTTAGCGGTGATCTTAGCCGATGCCAAAACGGGCGAGATCCTCTATACGCAAAATCCAAATCAACGCATCCATCCCGCCTCCACCACAAAGATTATGACTGCACTCTTAGCTGTCGAAATCCTGGCCCGGGGCGATGTGGCCCTCGGAGACACGCTTGTGACAACCGAAACGGCCCTGGCCGATATGACAGCCACCGGCATGAACATCGGCCTGGAGGTAGGCGAGGAGATGTCCTTCCAATCTCTCCTGTACGCCGCCATGCTGGTGTCTGCCAATGATGCAACCAACGTGCTGGCCGAGCACTTGGGCGGCTCCGTCGCCGGGTTCGTCCAGATGATGAACGAGCGGGCCGCCGAAATCGGCGCTGTGAACACCAACTTCACAAATCCCCACGGACTCACTGCGGACGACCATTATACCACCGCCTACGATATGTTCCTCATCTCTCGTACGGCTATGAACAACCCCCGGTTTGTAGAACTCCTCGACGTACCGGAACGCCCCTTTGCCGCCACCAATATGCGGGGCGCCGGGATTTTCTCCTCCTCCAACTTGATGACAGTCCCCGGCTCCGATTTCTACTATCCAGGCGTATTCGGCATCAAGACGGGGTTCACGCTCGCTGCCGGATTCTGTCTCGTCTCCACCGCCACCCAAGATGACGTGGCTCTCATGGCTGTGGTCATGGGCGTTTCTCAGGGCGAGGAGTACGGCGGCGCACAGCTCAACCACTTCTCGGAGACCGCCCGCATCTACGACTGGGCCTTTGATACGTTCACTTATCAGGAGCTCCGCTATGCCGGCCAGCGGGTGACCTCTGTCCCTGTGTCCATGGCCGCAGGCACCGACAACGTGGATCTGCGCACAGGAGAGGCCATTGCGGCGCTAATGCCAATCGGCTTCTCCCCAACGGATATCCGTTATGAACTTACCATATACAATGAAGAGGCGGGGTATGAGCTCATAGCCCCCATCAACCAGGGCCAAGTTCTAGGCTCAATCACCCTCCACTACGGCGACCGGAACTTCGGCCCCTACACCCTGACGGCCGCCACAAACATTCGGCTCTCCCGGGCAGAGTACATACAGCAGGATATTGCCGATACACTGGACAACATCTGGGTACAGGTGGCCATCGTTGTCCTCGCCCTTTTATTCGTGCTCTACGTCGTCTATGTCATCCGCCACGCCATCGTCAAACGCAGGCGGAAACAGGCACGATTGGGGCGGAGATAGAGAGCGTTTTCCTCCCCCAGTCTAGCTCAGTGAATACAAACAAGGCGGAAATGCTCCCTATAGAGAGCGTTTCCGCCTTGATCTTTTTACAGTACTTCATCACAATTGGAACAAATCCGATCCCGCAATTGGACGTCGGCGCCACAGTAAGGGCAAAAGCGCTTTTTCATCGGCTCGCCTTCGTCTGTATCCGCCAGATCATCTGACCGCCTGCTCCCATGCAGTGCGAAGAACAGAATCAGCACCGCAGCGACAAGGGCAAGCACTGCAAACACGATCACCAGAAACCACGGAATCGTAACAATAAACCCACGCATATGCCACACTCCCTATTGTCCATTACGCTCCAGATAGTAGATCACCAACTCCCGCAACAGCTCGTCCCGGTCGATCCGGGTGATGAGCGTGCGGGCGTTGTTATAGTTGGTGATGTATGTGGGATCCTCCGATAAAATGTATCCCACAATTTGGTTGATCGGGTTGTAACCCTTCTGCTCCAACGAATTGTACACGGCCTTCATAATCTCACGGATCTCCATATCCCGGCCCACGAGATCAAATTTTTGGGTATACGCTTCCATCAGGACTCCCCCTCTCTGTATGATACTACCATTCTAGCAAAGTTTTCCCCCAGTGTAAAGAGGCAGCTAGGATTGTTTATCCTATTCTAACCACAAGACGGAGACCTTAATACCCCGTCAGCGGATGACGGCACCTAGTTGACTTTCTAGCGCCGCTAAAATCTTAGCCGTCCCACGGTCGGCGTCCTCGTCTGTCAGAGTGCGATCCGCCGCCTGGTAGCGCAGTGCGAACGCCACGCTCTTTTTCCCCTCTGGAATGGGCGCACCGGTGTAGATGTCAAAGAGACGGCTCTCCTCTAAATGCTTGCCCCCCGCCTCGGCGATAACCGCCTGGAGATGGGCCACGGTGACGGATTCTTCGCACACCACGGCGATATCACGGGTCACGGCGGGATATTTGGGCCACGGCACATACGTCCGCTCCTGACCGATACTGGCAAACAGGGCGTTTAAATCCAGTTCTGCGGCGTAGAGGGCCTCTTCCCTTCCGTAGTTTTTCACGGCCAGCGGATGGATCTGCCCCAGATAGCCCAAGGACTGTCCCTCCCGAATCAGCTCCGCACACCGTCCGGGGTGAAAGGCCGGATTGTCCGCCTTGGCCGCCCAATGGATGCCGGTGATATTCATGGCGTCTAAGAGGGTCTCCACAGCGCCTTTGAGTTGGAAGAAATCCATCCCCTCGCCGTAGGCCCCCAACGTCAGGCGGAGGGTCTCATCACAGAGGGTCTCATGCTCGCTGTTGGGCAGGTAGACCCGGGCGACCTCATAAAAGCGGGCGGATTCATTGCGGTAATTTAAGTTCCTGGCCAAAATCTCCAACATGGAGGGCAAGGCCATGGTGCGCATCCGGCTGGTGTCCTCTCCCAGGGGGTTTAAAATCGTCAAACTCTCCCGCTGGGGCGCATCTTCTGGCAGACGGATCTTGTCATAGGCGGCCTGACCCGTAAATGTGTAGGTGAGGATTTCATAGTAGCCCAACCCTTGTAAAAGGCTCCCTGCGATCCGTTCCCGTTTCTGTTGCAGGGTAAATCCACCCTGGGCAGTTGCGCCCCGGAACATGGTGGCGGGGATCACATTATACCCATAAAACCGGGCCACTTCTTCGGCTAAGTCCACGTATTCGTGGACTTCCAGCCGCCAGGAGGGCACTGTGACCTGATCCGCCCCGTCCACGGCAAATCCGACTTTTTCTAAGATGGCGGCCATCTGATCCCGGGAAATATCCGTCCCCAACAGGGCGTTGATCCGCTGGGCTTCCAGAGCCAGCGTCACAGGCGCACGGTCGGCGGCGATGACGTCCACCACGCCGTCCACCACGTCTCCGGCACCCAGGAGCTCCACCAGCTCACAGGCCCGCTGGACGGCGGACAACGTACCCAAGGGGTCTAGCCCCTTTTCAAACCGGCTGGACGCATCGGTGCGCAATCCGAGCCGACTGGCCGTCTTTCGGATGCTAGTGCCGTTAAAGTTGGCAGACTCAAAGACCACCGTCCGGGTGTTCTCCGTAATTTCGCTGTCCGCCCCGCCCATAACACCGGCAATCCCCACGGCTTTCTCCGCATCGGCGATGACCAGGGTATCTGTCAGAGTACGGGTAACCCCGTCCAGCGTATCCATGGTCTCGCCCTCTGTGGCCCGGCGGACGATGATCTGCCCGCCGTCTAAGCAGGCGTGGTCAAAGGCGTGCATGGGCTGGCCGTATTCCAGCATGACATAGTTTGTAATATCCACAATATTGTTAATGGGCCGCACGCCGGAGGCCCGGAGCCGCTGGCGCATCCACACGGGGCTGGGCTCGATTTTCACGTTTTGTACCACTCTGGCAGTGTACCGGGAACAGAGGGCCTCATCCCAGATCTCCACATCCACATGCTCCAATACGCTCCCGCCGGAGCCTTTGACTTGCGGCTCTGGGATGGTCAGGGCCGTATCAAAGCTGGCGGCGGACTCTCTCGCCAATCCGATGACCGAGAGACAGTCCGGCCGGTTGCTGGTGATCTCAAACTCCACCACTTGATCGTCTCTGCCGATAATGGGCCGGATATCGTCGCCGGGCGCATACCCCGCCATCTCGTCGGGGGTAAAGGCCAAAATTCCGTTCTCTACGGCGTGGGGGTAATCGTGTATGGTGAGTTCCAGCTCGTTGAGAGAACCCAGCATCCCGTTAGAGGTCACCCCCCGCAGTTTGCCCTTTTTGATCTCCACCCCGCCGGGGAGGAGTGATTTATGCAGGGCCACGGGGCAAAAATCTCCCGGCTTTAAATTGTCGGCCCCGGTGACGATGACCGTCGGCTCCTCCTGGCCCACATCGACGGCGCAGACCCACAGAGTATCGGCATTCTCGTGGCGCTCTATGGCCACGATCCGGCCCAGTACCACATTTTGAATCTCTGCGCTCAGGTCTTCGACTCCCTCTACCTTGGAGCCGGTGATGGTCATCCGATCAGCATATTCAGCATCACTGGCCCGGATGTCCGTGAACTCCGCCAGCCATTTTCTCGATAGTTTCATATTCTGTATGCCCCCCTAGAATTGTTTCAAGAAGCGTAAATCGTTTTCAAAGATCAACCGCAGGTCGCTGATATTAAAGCGCATCATGGTCATGCGCTCCAACCCGCTGCCGAAGGCAAACCCGGTGTACTCGTCCGGGTCGATCCCGCAGTTGCGAAATACGTTGGGGTGTACCATCCCGGCGCCCAGGAGTTCAATCCAGCCCTCGCCTTTACACATAGAACACCCTGTGCCGCCGCACTTGAAGCACTGACAGTCCACCTCGCAGGACGGCTCGGTAAAGGGGAAGTGGTGGGGACGAAACCGGGTTTTTGTCCCCGGCCCGTATAGTTGTTGCACCATAGCGTTGAGGGTTCCTTTGAGATCCGCCATGGTGATGCCCTTGTCCACCACCAGCCCCTCAATCTGATGAAACATGGGGGAATGGGTGGCGTCCACCTCGTCTTTGCGGTAGACCCGCCCCGGCGCAACGATCCGGATGGGGGGCTTTTGGGTCTCCATCACACGAATTTGAACGGAAGAGGTGTGGGTGCGCAACACATACTTGTCCGCTTGATCGAAATAAAACGTATCCTGCCAATCTCTGGACGGATGCCCATCGGGGGTGTTGAGTCTGTCAAATACGTTAGCGGCAAACTCTACTTCCGGCCCCTCGGCGATGGTAAAGCCCATGCCGATAAAAATATCCAATGCCTCATCCAAGGTTTTCATCATGGGATGGCGTTTCCCCATCCTCTGGGGCGTGCCGGGGATGGTGACGTCCAGTTTCTCCGCCTGGAGCCGCTGGTCTAAATCCGCCGCCTCCAAAGCTTCCCGCCGTACCTGGATGGCCTCGGTGATCTCCGCACTGACGGCGTTGGCCAACTGGCCGACCACAGGCCGCTGGGCGGGGTCTAACTGACCCATCTGCTTCAAGATGGCTGTGAGTTCCCCTTTCTTGCCCAAAAACCGCACCCGGAGCTCCTCCAAGGCGGGGATATCCGCCACTCCGGCGATTAACCCCAATGCCTCGGTCTGTAGGACGTTTAACTGTTCTTTCATGTTAGCACCCCTCGCTTCACAGATAACAAAAAGTCCCCGTCCCAACACACTGGGGGACAAGGGACAACATGTCCATTGATATTATACAGTCCCTTGGAGAAAATTGCAATAGTTCATTGAAATCCCATGCTTTTTCACATATAATACAAACCATGACTATCTATAAAAACCCAAATTGCAAAAAAATCCGCGGCAGTCATCTGCTGGAGGTCTCTTGCGCCTATTGCGGCTGTTTCATCGCCAAGTATCAAAAAGCCGGCGAGAGCAATTTTGTCAAGATGTATAACGACCGCATTGTGGAGGGGAGCATAGACTTCTCCCGCTACCACGGTGCGCTCTTCTGTCCCGACTGTAACGCACGGATCGCCACACGATATATGACGAAAATGGATAAAAAAGAGGCCTATCGCTTCGTGCCTTCGGCATTTCATAAAAAGAAAATTTAGTGCACTCATATTTTGCATACATAGGAATCTCAATATAATTTGAACATGCTCATATATTTTATTTAAATATATCCATGCTCTCCCAAAATTGAGGTCTCACCGTAGTGCAATGTCTCTTCCCGGCCGTCAGGGTAACGCACCGTCAATCCACAGTCGTCATTGATGCCCAGGGCGTGGGCCGGATGGCGTTCATCGCCTCGCAACACCAAAATATCTCGCCCTACGGTGGCACAGAGCTCCCGGTAGCGGGCCACATAGGCCTCCGACCGGGTAAAGCATTGCCCAACCATTCGAGCAAATGCATCAATCAGCGCTGCTGCCAACTTCGCACGGCTGACAGGTTCGTCTGACAGCATGGCGAGAGATGTGGCCTTGCTGCGGATCTCCTCCGGGAAATCCTCTGCCCTGTAGTGGACGTTGACCCCGGCGCCGATGACGATATAGTCTACCCGGCCCGTCTCCGCCTCCATAGACATCTCTGAGAGAATCCCACAGACTTTTTTGTCGCCCATAATAATGTCATTCACCCATTTGATCTGCGGCGGCACAGGCGCTATCCCCGCAGAACACAGGATTGCCGATATGGCCTCACACACGGCCACGGCAGAAAAGGCTGTCAGGGCGGCAATCTCCGGCGGGGCGGTAGACGGGCGCAGCAACACACTGAAAAATACGCCCTTGCCCGGTTGGGAGACAAATCCCCGTCCCATGCGGCCCCGTCCCCCCGTCTGACTGTTGGCGATGACCACCGTGCCGTGTTCGGCCCCAGAGGCCGCCAGGCGCTTTAAGTAGGAGTTGGTAGAGTCCACCTCATCCAGATAGAGAATCTCTGAACAAAAGCCCCCGGATACGACCAGGGGCCAAATCGCCTCGGCTGAAAGCGTATCCGGCCGAGATACGAGACGATATCCCCGGTTAGTCTTGGCGTCGATCTCATATCCCGCCTCTCGCAAGGTGCGGATATTCTTCCAGACAGCGGCCCGGGAGACGCCCAAGACCCGGCTCATCTCCTCCCCAGATACGTAGTCCGCCCGGCCGGTCAACAACTGCAACAGTGTTTCTTTTGACATAGAAATCCTCCTACAGTAGCGCCTCGCCGACCTTGACAATATCCCCGGCGCCGACGGTGAGGATCAAATCTCCCGGCTGGGCCAGGGTGCGAATGGCCTCGGCCATCTCTGGCAGAGTGGCATAGTACGCAGCGCCCGGTATCTGATCCGCCAAATCCTGGGCGGCAACGCCTAGGGTGTTCTGTTCCCGGGCGGCATATATCTCCCCGATCAGCGCCAGATCCGGGCGGCGGAGTTCTCGGACAAAGTCGTCAAACAGCGCATTGGTACGGGTATAGGTATGGGGCTGGAATGCCACAATGACCCGGTCAAAGCCCATGGGCTCTACGGCGTCTAACAGGGCGGCAAGCTCCGTGGGGTGGTGGGCGTAGTCGTCGTATATTTTCGCCCCGTTAAACTCGCCCTTGTACTCAAACCGGCGCCCCACGCCGGTGTAATCGGCTAGGCCTTCCCGGATGGACTCTGGGGAAAAGTTTAAGAAGATTCCCACAGCCGCCGCAGCCAGGGCATTCTTTATGTTGTGATCCCCCGGCACTTGGAGTTCCACAGGGGTATATAGTACACCGTCCAAAGTGAGATCAAAGGCGGTACAGGTCTCCCGGCGGGTGACATTCACAGCCCGCACCCGGTTCTGTTCCCCCAATCCAAAGGTCAGCAGAGAGCGATTCAATGGCAGGAGCGCATCCATGGTGTTTGCATCGTCGCCGTTGGCTACAATACAACCGTCCGCCGGAGTTAGATCTGCAAAAGTGCGAAAAGACGCTTTGATCTCGTCCAAATCTTTGAAATAGTCCAGATGATCCTCCTCCACATTGAGCACTACGGCCACTGTGGGGAAAAAGTTGTGAAACGAGTTATAATATTCGCAGCTCTCCAGCACAATGGTCTCGCCGCCGCCCATCCGATGGCCCGCCTGGAGTTTGGGCAGGGTCCCGCCGATCATCACCGTGGGGTCACTCCCTGCGGCCAGGAGGATATGGGTCATCATGGATGTGGTGGTGGTCTTCCCGTGGGTGCCGGCAATGCAGATGGCGTTTTTGTACTGGCGCATAATATATCCCCAGGCCTGGGCCCGCTCAAAAATGGGAATCCCCTGGGCCCGTGCGGCCTGTACCGCCGGATTGTCCTCCCGGACGGCGGCGGTGCGGATCATACACGCAACGCCCTCCACGTTTTCCGCCCTGTGGCCAATGGCCACGGGGATGCCCAGAGATTGGAGCCGCTCCGTAACAGGACTTTCTGCAATATCGGAGCCCGCCACTGTAAGGCCAAAGCTCAAAAGCGCCTCCGCCAGTGCCGCCATGGATACGCCGCCGATGCCGATCAGATGAATCCGCCGGCCCGGCCGCATATAGCTGTTTAAATCAGAAGTGGTCATGGGAGACCTCCCAAATCAAATATGAGTGTGCAAGCGCTGTGAAGCGCTCTGTTATCATGGCCAGATCGCCTATGGACTAAACCTCGCTGGTCATCAGCGCCACTACGAGATTCGCCAGTTTTTCTAAGTCGTCGGCCACAATATACTCGCCTACGCTGTGGCAGTCCACCATGCCGTTGGAGATCACCAGCCCGCCAATGCCGAACGCAGCCAAATTGTTGAGATCACTGCCGCCATAGGTGGTAATCAGGGAGACGGGCAAGCCCAGTTGCTCACAGGCGGTGCGATACCGCTCAATGGCCAGGGAGCCCTCTTCTGCGCCGTAGGCGGCAAAGGTGACATCCGGCGCCCAGTCCACCGTGGCCCCCACTTCTGCCGCCGCCTGATGGAAACAGGCGCCGATCTTATCTAGCTGGGCCAGAGTAGCGGTTTGATCGAACCCGCGGACCTCGCCGATCACTTTACAGGTGTCGGGGATCACGTTGCTGGCGCTGCCGCCTTCCATGACGCCCACGTTGACCGTCATCTCCTCGCCCACATGGCCCAGTTCCAACCGGCTGACGGCCAGGGCTGCGGCACGGATGGCGTGAATCCCGTCCTGAGGGGCCACCCCGGCGTGGGACGCCTTCCCCTTCACTATAGCGGTAAAAGACATAATGGCAGGGGCCCGATAGGCCGCCGTCCCGATGTGGCCGTTTAAATCCATCACATAGGCCTCTTTCGACCGGATCATAGCGGCGTCAACTACGGCGGAGCCCATGCAATGGGCCTCCTCCGCTACGGTAAACAGCACCTCGATAGGCCGATGGGCCAGACCTTTCTCTTGGATCGTCTGAACCGCCTCTAAGGCGGCGGCGATTCCGGCCTGGTCATCTGCGCCGAGGATGGTCGTACCGTCAGATGTAATCCTGCCATCTTCCTGGAGGATGGCCTTTCTGCCGACGCCCGGTTCCACCGTATCCATGTGGGCGGAAAAGAGCAAGGGGGCCGCATCCAGTGTCCCCGGCAGATATCCGTAGATATTCCCGGCGTTCCCGCCGATCTGTTCCCCGGCGTTATCCTCTTTGACGGTGAACCCCAGCTCTGTCAGATGTGCCGTGACGTGGTCGGCCATCTGCCGCTCTTTGAACGATAGGCTGTCAATGCCGACCATGGCAGAAAAGGTGTCAATGATTCTTGTGCGATTAATCAAACGGATCGCCTCCATGTTTGTTGTTTTTCGTACTCCCCCGCCTGCGGCGGAGGAAGCGCAATAAAATTCCTGTTGTTTATGATAGAGGACTCTCGGGCATTTGTCAACGAATATCCCCTATTCTTTTTATATATGTATGGGGGTGCAAACGAAAAAAGCAGCGCAGCGCTGTCCCACCCTTTCCGTTATATAAACTTTCCCATTTCCACGCCTCGGAGGGGAGTGGATAGCCGCACTGAAGTTTTTCCTGCTTTCCCCCGCCTACGGCGAGGGAAGGCAAATCTAGTCAATGCACGCCAACCCCGTAAGAAAGGCAATCGTCCGCTCGACCGCAAAGCGCTCTTCCTCTGTGAGGGGTTTGCCCGCATTGCGGTAGTCAAAGCTGTTGTTAAACCCCCGGACGGATTGGAGCAGTTCTCCCAACCGGGCCTGTACAATCGGCGCCAGGGCCGCCGCAAATGGGGGGTACTGGCCGCCCAGCTCGTCCTGGCCTGCCCGGAACAGGGCGGCGGCGTGGGTCAGGCAGTAGTCGGCTCGGCTCTCAAAGCGGGCGAGAAAGGCCTTGTCCCGCTTCCACATGGAGACCGCATTGGAGATCACCCGTTTTTCCAGGGTTTCCAGCCGGTTGCAGATATAGCAGGCGTGGGCGGTATCTGAGAGCCGCTCCGCCATGTCCGTGGTCCTGCCGCCGCCGAAGAGGCCCCGTTTTTCGCCGCCCCCAACGGCCAATACGTCACCGATGGCCATGAGATGGCTCTCCAGGATCAATCCCAGAGGCAGACGGCTCTGCTGATCCAGCAGGGCTTGGAAATGGGTCTTGCAGAAGCCCATGCGATTGGTCTCCAGCCGCACGTCGGATTCCATCATGGCGGGGCCTAAAATATACTCCAGGGCCTCCGCCTCATATCTGTCCCCCAGGGCGCAGAAGGGGCATTGGTCTGTCTGCTCATACGCCTCATTGATGGGGATGGTGTAAATTGTCTCTGCCATATGTGGGGTCTCCTGTGTTTACTATGTCTCTCCGTCTCCGACGGAGAGACCACGTTCTAGGTGCGGGGTCGTGTCTTCATTATACAGAAGATGGGGTGGTTTATGCAATAGGGGGTGACTTTTTGTGTAAGCGCAGAGAAACACCCTTGAAAACCTATTGTTTTCAAGGGCCTTTTGTGTTACCCGCAACCTCGGCGAGAGCGTCAAGCATTGTAGACAGACATTTCTTATACTCCGGCGCAAACTCTCTAAACTGGTCAATCAAAGCAGCCTCGCCATGAGTGAGCGCATATTTCTCAACCGCCTCTATCTTATTGCGTACCTCTGCTCTGCCCACCAAATAATCAATCGACGTATCGAAATAATCAGCCAATAGCGTCAATGTCTGAATATCCGGCTCATAATCGCCATTTTCATATCGGTGTATAGATTGTTGGTTAGAGCCGATAGCATCTGCAACTCTTTGTTGACTGACACCCTTTTCGTCTCTAAGAAGTTTAAGATTTTTCACTGGTAACACCTCTATACCAGTTTAACAAGTTTTGGTTGTTTTCAAAAACTCCGGTTCCTTGTCGTTGACAACAAGGTTAGGTTGTTATATGCTACAAGAAATGCGAGAGCACGGGGCAAGTGATTGCTATGCAATAATTCATAGCAAAACTGAGAAAAAGGGGCGTGTAAAATGAAAAAGGTATTAGCTCTAGCGGTAGTGGTATTGATGGTTTTATCGCTTGTGGCATGTGGCGGAGGTAGCCCCATCGAACCTACAAGAAGTGAATTATCTGATAGTATGGACTTAACGCCAGAGCAAGAAGAAGCTATGATTGAGGTTTTTGATTCTGTCAATTTGGGCGAAGTTTTGCGAGTGGAGACATGGGAGTTTGCCGACTGGCGACAGGATGGCAGCGTTGGGTTCGTTGTTCATTGCACAAGAACTGACGGATCAGAGCCTATCATTGTATGGATAGATGAAAGCAGCAGTGAAGTTGTTCATATTATTTTTCGCGGAAATACACTGATGTATCAAGGTAAACAAGTTGCCGGACTAACAGATGACCATATACGCCGACAAGTACCTTCGGAGCCTTCGGCAGAACTTAGGTCTGCCGCCAGAACGCTTATGCGTGAATTTCTCGACTCGCCAGAAATGGCGGGGTCTCCGAGAGGGACACTTACAGAAGAAGGAAATTATACAATTATTTCGGGTGTCGTCACTTCCTTAAACGAGAGGGGAGAACGAGTCAGGAAGCCGTTTCGCATTGTATGGGATAGATATTTACCGTTAGAAAATCCACTATCTATAGTCATAGACGGCGAAGAATTGATAAGGTAAAGTAAGTCCCGCACCTCTATCCTCGTGAGGAGGAGCGGGCGATAAAAATTTTAGATAAAATCGTGTAAAAAACGTGTAAACGCAGAGAAAGACCCTTGAAAACCTTGTGTTTTCAAGGGTCTTTCTGATTTTGGTGGAGATGGGGGGAGTTGAACCCCCGTCCGGAAGCGTTTTGTGGAGAGATTCTCCGGGCGCAGACGGTTATTTACATTCCCTTGCCCGGCCGCAAGCCGTCATGCTGCCGGGGTTGGTAGCTTCATTGTTCATGGTGCGGGCAAAGCTTACCGCACGCACGGTCACCACTAAAAATTACACCCAGAATCGGCCCGTGGTCCCTCCGGCTTGGATGGGCAGCCTTAAGCGGCTACCAGTTGATTATTGTTATTGTTCTTTAATTTATAAAGATGCCCATTTTAAGGATGGTAGGCGCATCCGCCCGCTACGCTCGACTCCGCACCCCCGTCGAAACCAGTACATCCCCATGGGCGCATACATTTTCTGTGGAAAATGTGGGTTCGCTTCGCTCACGATGCGCCTCCAAAGGGGAACCAGTCCCCCTTTGGGGATCCCCCTGGCCTCCGGCGGGGTTAGCCGGAGAGGCTGGGGATAGGTCTTTGGGTTGAGTCTGTTCTAGTATAGCATATTTTATACGTTTTGTAAAATAGAAAAGCGAGCCTGTTTACAGCTTTTCCGGTTCCGGGTATTCTGTGCCTTTTGTGTCTACGGTTACTTTTTTCATCACTTGGGGCGTGGTGGGTTTATCGTTGCGGGCTCTGGGGGTGTTGGCAATTTTGTCTACGAGTTCTTGGCCCTCAATCACTTTGCCGAAGGCGGCGTATTGGCCGTCTAAGTGGGGAGACGCCTCGTGCATGATGAAGAACTGGCTGCCGGCGGAATCCGGGTGTTGGCTGCGGGCCATGGAGAGGACGCCTGCGTCGTGCTCCAAGTCGTTGTCGAATCCGGCGGCGTCGAACTCGCCACGGATGGAATAGCCGGGGTTGCCGTATCCCTCGCCCAGAGGACAGCCGCCCTGGATCATAAAGCCGGGGATGACCCGGTGGAAAATCAAGCCGTCGTAGAAACCGTCCTGGATCAGGGAGATAAAGTTATTGACCGTGTTGGGCGCTACGTCCGGATAGAGCTCGGCGGTGATAACCCCGCCGTCTTCCAGTTCCATGGTGACAATTGGATAATTCATGTGTATTCCGTCCTTTTCCGGGCGATTTAAGCCCTCTATTTATTGCGTTCTCTCATACTGCGGTCCATATCCCGTTTGGCATCTTTTTGGGCCTGACTGTCTCGTTTGTCGTGGAGTTTTTTCCCCTTACAGAGCCCCAGCTCCACCTTGACCAGCGCACCCCGGAAATACAGGCGGAGGGGGATGAGGGCATAGCCCTCCCGCTGGATACTGCCGGCGAGCCTTGCAATTTCCCGCTTGTGCATGAGGAGCTTTTTCGGGCGCAGGGGATCCCGGTTGAAGATATTGCCTTTCTCATAGGGGGAAATGTGCATCCCTTGGACGAAAATCTCCCTGTTTTTGATGTGGCAGAAAGATTCCTTCAGATTGACCGCCCCCTGGCGGAGGGATTTCACCTCGGTGCCGTGGAGCTGGATACCCGCCTCAAACCGCTCCTCCACAAAATAGTCGTGGAAGGCCTTGCGGTTGGACGCAATCAGTTTTTCTCCGGTGGATTTTGGCACGAGGGACACCTCCTTTTTGTTGTGCCGCATTAGTATAGCACAGATTGGGCTGCGGGGCAAAGGGGATTTGGGCGGATAAAGATATGGGAAAATCCATCGCTGTATATCGTATCTATTGTTCTTCTACCCTACCGCACAACGCCGCTCTGCCGATCAATGGAGAACGTTCCCCCGTCGGTGGTTACGATCCAGACGGGGCGGAGTTCTGAGTAGCCCATGCCCTCTGTGAGAAAATATCCCGGTTCCATGTATTCAAATTGGGTGGCGGTACTCCATGTCCGCAGATAGCCCGCCAGGTAGATCAGGGCGGTGGCCGCATCTTGCAGGGGGCCGGGGGCGTAGCGGGTGCGGGCGCCCCACAGGACGGGGCCGGTGATCTCCTGCAATTGGTCATCTGAGAAAAAAAAGGTGACGTAGCCGTTGAAGATGGGCAGATCATCAATTGACAGGGGATAGACCCGCATTTCGTCGGTTACGACGGGGTCTCGTGCGGTGAGGTGCATGAGGTCAAACAGGGGATTGGGATCTGTGTGAACGGAGAACTGAAAGCGGAAATTTCCGGTGTGGAATTGGGCGTATCCCCGGGGGGATGCATAGTGATAGATACCGCCGCCCTCTTCTGTCTGGGTCGCATGGCCCAGGATGGCGTCTGCCACTTGGGATTCCGTTTCCGTATTGCGAACCAGGCGGTAGAGCACTTGGTCTTGGGTATCGGGAATGGCATCAATATCTATTATGAACCCCATGTGATCCAGTGTTTGGATCAGCGCAACTCTGGCATTCTGATCGAACCGGGCGGCTTGGGCCCGGTCTATGAGGAGAATGCCGAGAAAGGTCAGGTTCACGGCCAGGAGCAAGCACAGAATGAACGTTTTTACTCTGCCTCTATCCATGCCCTCCCTCCTCTCTGGCGGGGTCTAATATCCATCTGGCCCGAAGTTCTATGCCGATCATCTGCGCCGGGTCGCCGATTGCCGCACCCGCAGGGGCGTAAGCCAAACGGAGAGGAACGTTGCCAGCGGCGGCAGTGGCTTGGAGTTCCGGGAGGACGGCGGAAAACTGACCGGTGTAGTAGTACCCTCTGGCCAACAGCGTAACCTCCGTCACGTAACGGCCTCGAATGGTCACCTGTGCGGCGGGAGAATCTGTCCAGATGGGCAGACCGCCGATGTAGTAGCCGAACCGAATTATAAGCTGATCGTCCTGTTGCTCAAACTCCGTTAAATAGATATCCGCCGCACCGGAGACCAGTGTTAAAACTTCAGCGATCTGCCGGGCGGCCTCAATGGCTCCCCATAAGTCGGGCGATGGATCAACCGTGGTAATCCGCGGGCTATCGCCCTGGTGTTGGTAGTGAATCGCCCCGTCCTCTAAAATGCGCAGGGTGGCGCCCCCTTCCACAAAGATATGGGTGCCGCCCTCATCCATAGAGCGGGCCAGGGCGGCATTGATGTGAAACCGCAGCAGGAGTTCGTCTAAATTTCCGTAGATGCCGCCTATGGCATTGTGTTCCCAAATAGTGGGGATTTGGTCGTAGTGGGGCAAGAGAATTGTATTGGGATCAAGCGTTGAAACGGTTGCCGATTGGAAGCCGAACCTCGCCCCGTTCGGGTTCAGGGCGTGGAGCAGCTCCAATACGTCTGCCGATCTGACTGCGGTAGCAGAGCGGTGGGGCCGGGTATCATTCCCCATGAAATAGAGATCCACCCGGTCTGGGTGAGCCGATAGATAGAGCATCTGCAAAGGGGCAACGGCACCGCCCGGTTCCGTGCCGAACCATCTGGCCAAAACGGATCCCGGGATCTCCAAGTCATATCGGAAGAAAATCCCCGGATTGGACAGGGCCGCCTCCCAGTCTGACCGGGAGATGGCGGCGGCTGGGCCAGAGGAGCCAAACGCCTCTCCCAGGACGCCAAAAAACTGGCTGTAAAGATGGGCCACGCCAGCCGATGTCCCCGGCCCATCCCACCGATGACCATAGGCGGCGTCCGGGCCGAGGGATGCCAGGGCCGCCGTAGGCCGGGCCGCCGAGACGATGGTGCGCTGGGGCGCAACCTCCGGCAGGAACATTTCTTCGATGGTGGTGTAGAAGTCCGCAGAGCGAATCGCACCGTCAAACAATCCCGTACCAAGGCCCAACGCCACGGCGCTGATGGAGAGGAGGATAATCAGAATGGTTTTAACCCGCTCTTTAACTCGCATAGGGCTCCTCCAAGGGCAGGGTGATGGTCACAGTGGTACCGCAGCCAATAGCGCTGTCTATAGTAATGTCTCCGCCGGCCCGCCGGGCCATCTCCCTGGCAATGGCGAGGCCGAGCCCGGTGCCGCCCATCTCACGGCTCCGCCCCTTTTCTACCCGATAAAACCGGTCAAAGATGCGGGACAAATCCTCTGCCGGGATACCGATGCCGTTGTCTTGGACTTCCAGGGTCATATGGGTGCCGTCTGTGTATGCGGTGAGGGCCACCCGCCCGCCGGACGGGGTGTATTTGACGGCGTTTGTGATGATGTTTAATACGATCTGTTCCACACCGGGCCGGTATCCGGCCATCCGGGGCAACTGGGCGGGAAACGCCATGTCTAAGACCACGTTCTTCTCTTTGGCAGTCAGGGCCACGGCCCGCACAGCGCTCTCTACAGCGGTCTGGAAAGAGAAGGACTCCATGGGCAGAGATCGCCGTTGGCCGTCCAACTGGGACAAGGTGAGCAGATCCTGGACGATTCGGGTCATGCGGTCGCTCTCCCCCATAACCACTTGGAGCAGATCCTGACGGGTGGATTCCGGCAGGTTGGAACCGGCCGCCAAAAGGGTCTCGGCGTAGCTGCGGATACTGGTCAAGGGGGTGCGCAGCTCGTGGGACACATTGGCCACGAACTCTTTTTGCAGGGTGGCCGCCTGCTCTAATTGGGCCACGGTCTCCTTTAGCTGGCCGGCCATATTGTCGAAGGTTCGGGCCAGATCCCCGATTTCGTCCCGGGCAGGAGTGCCCAGGTGACGGGAGAAATCACCCGCCGCCACCCGTTCGGCGGCCCGGGTCAAATTCTGGATGGGGATGACCATAGTCTTGCTCAAAACAAAGCTCAAGAGAACGGAGAGTGCGAGCCCAATGACGGCTGTGCGCAGGATAATAGCGAAGAGACTGCTGCTTAAATCTGCAGCCGTCTGCTTGGTATCGAGAATCTGGATGATATAGGTGTTGTCGTCGGCGGTGGTGATGGGGAGCGCTACGTCCATGTAGCCAAACCACCGGCTGTAACTGTTGCCGGGGGTACCGCCCAGGGCGGTGAGCACATTTGGCGTAATGCGGAAAGCGCCCTCCTCCGGCGTCTCGGAACCGGCGAGAAAGATGCCTGTCTCCCCGTCGAGAACGTAAAAGTGGCGGATGCCGTATACAATCCCCAACCGTCCGGAATAGATGCTGAGCCGCTCGTTTAAGAGCGCATAGTCCGTGCGGGCATCGGTACTCTGGGCAGAGCGAAGTTCTCGGACGATCTCCGGATCGCCGAAAAAGGCTTGCATCTGGGTGTAAAATTCCTCAATATAGAATGTCTCTACACCCCGGATGAGAAAAGCGGAAATCACGACGACCAGGAGCAGAATCGTCAGGATCATAATGAGACTGAGTTTCGTATGGAGGTTTCGTTTCATGGGCTACTGCTCTCCCAACTGAAAATAATACCCCACACCTCGCTTTGTGATGATATATTCCGGCTGGGTCGCATCGTCTTCGATCTTCTCCCGGAGCCGGCAGATTGCCACATCCACGGCACGGACATCGCCGAAATAATCGTAACGCCAGACCTCTTGCATCAGCGCCTCCCGGCTGATGATCCGGCCCGGCTGGGCGGTGAGACAGCGGAACAGATCATATTCACGCTGGGTCAAGTCCACGGGCTGATCGTCTTTATAGACCTGCGCCCGCTCGTGATCCAGGGTGAGCCGGCCCAGAGGCACACGGCCCCGGCTTGAGGAATCTTCTTCTATTACCGCATCCCCTCGGCGGATATTGGTCTGCACTCTGGCCAGAAGTTCCCGGACGGAGAAGGGCTTCGTCATATAGTCGTCAGCGCCCAGCTCCAGGCCGAAGACCATATCCCGCTCCTCCTCTCTGGCGGTGAGCATAATGATCGGTGTCAGCTTGTCCTGGGTACGCAACTGTTTACAGAGGGCGAATCCGTCCAGAGATGGGAGCATGACGTCCAGCAGGATCAGGTCCGGGTGGCGGTCAAGGGCCAGACGTAGTCCCTCCTCGCCGTCTTGGGCGCAGAGGGTGTCATAGCCTGCGATGGTCAGGTTTAGGTTCAGGATATCCAGGATGGCTTTTTCATCTTCGACAATGAGAACGGTCTTTTTCATCGTGTTCACCCCACAGTATGTTTCAAATATTGCATGGCTTTGAACAAACCCATCACAGTTTTGGCATCGGGGAGTTTGTTCTCGGCAACTAGAGCCAACAGAGTATCTATAGGAACTTGCTCTACGGACAAGTACTCGTCCTCGTCCAAATTGGCCGGACCTTTTTCCAAGTCCAAGGCCAAATAGAGGTGGAGCACTTCGTCTGAATAGCCGGGGGAGGGATACATGGAGCCCAGATCAATGAGCTGGCCCGCAGTCAGGCCCGTCTCTTCTTTTAGTTCCCGGATGGCACAGGCGCGGGGATCTTCCCCCCGATCCAGCTTTCCTGCGGGGAACTCCAAAAGCTCTGTGAGAACGGGGTAGCGAAACTGCCGGACGCACCAGCAGATATTGTCGTGGTCGATAGGGACAACGCATACGCCGCCGGGGTGTTCCACCACCTCACGGGAGACGTGCTTCCCGCCGTGGATCTCGGCGATATCGCTGCGGACGTTGACAATCCGTCCCCTGTGTACGGTATTGCGCTGGATTTCTTTTTCAATATACATGGGATTCCTCCGATGTGAAACTCTTTGCTGCTATTATAGCACAATTGGGGGCGGGAGGAAAGCGTTCTATATAGATGGGAGGTTTTGGCGTTGTTTCCTGTATTTTAGGGTCGAAAATCGGAAGAAAAAGCGGTATACTGGTCGTAATTGAACACGAAAAGTGGGAGAACTTATGATGATCCAACACATCGGCACCAGAGCCCTGTCCCTCTACATAAGCAATGATGAATTGACCCAGATGGCATTTGAGCCGGAACAGATCGGGAGCCAGGAGGCCCGGCAGATTTTGGCCTATGCCCTCCAGGAAAAGTGCCTGGGCGGCTGGGAGGCGGCGGAGCTTACCGTGTACTCCGGCAGAGACGCCCTGCTGCTCTTCGCCCGCCGCAGGTCGGGGAAACCCGTCCATTTCTTTTTCTCTGATTTCGAGAATTTGATCCAAGCGGCCCATCTCTGCTCTGATCCCCTGCCCTCCAGTTTGAGCCGTGTCCCCGGCGGCTACGTGCTCACCGTGTATCCCTTCGAGGGGGAGACCCCTCCGGCGGTACTGCGGGAGTTCGGCGATCAACTGGCCCAGGGGGCCTATCTGGCGGCCCACCTCATAGAACAGGGGGCGGCGCTTTTGCCCAACGGAGCACTTGTCCAGTTGCGGGAGCATTTTCACCCTCCCCTCCCCCAGTCAGGCTCCGCCTGACAGTCCCCTCGACCGGGGGGCGGACGACCGGGGGCGGTCGTCCCTACGTACACAAAACGAACCCCGCCGGGTATCCCGTTTGGGATACTCGGCGGGGGCGTGGTGTTTTCTTGGAAACGCAGCCCGAAGATTGTCATGATTTCGTCGACGTTTGCGCCATGGCTTATGGCTCGTTTCGGCTTGGATTGCTGTGAGTGAGGAGCGAGGGGACGACCAACCCTCACCCACAGGACCTGCCGCTGAGTGCATATTAACAGACAATCAGCGGATTATCCATCGGATAATAAGTGTGGCTCGGAAAATTGAACCGGATTAGTCGAGGTGGAAGATTCGTGATGCTGTGGAACTGTGCCATACGTTGCCTTGGGTGACGAATGGTTCGTATCCTAATGACCTTAGTGTTACTACGCATTGTACGAGCCCCATGTGATTTTGAGCTCCTCCAGCATAAGAACCGGGGAAGATGCCTGTTTGTGGGTATCTAAGTGTCATTAAGTCTTCATTGACCAAGCTTGCATCAAAGCTTGTGTGTGTGTGCCATGCTGCTGGAGAGGCAAATCTTCGTGCATGATAATTGTCTGTGTGCACTACCAAATCTGGTGCCGGCCCGGGAACTCCGCCGAAGAATGATTGCATGTGCCATTTCCGCAGACTATTTGGTCTTGTGATGTATCCTTGGTGTGGAATGGGGGTGCTGTTCACGCGATAGAACACTTGCGTTTCTGCGCTTCTTCCGTTAAGAGGAACGTCGTCGACGAAGATGGTTAGTTGTCTTGTTATTGTGTTCCATGTGTATGGGTATGGACTTATTACTTGGTCAACGTCGTAGTGCGGGGCAATGGTTTTTACTATGATCGGATTCAATATTGGGGCAGTTGCTTCTTCCCAAATGGGCCCCAAGTTATGGGGGTCATTTGTTAGTTGGAACACTTCTATGATTCTTTCTCCGGGCAAAATCCAGCCGGAAGTAGACCGAATATGTTGTGGGATCCGCTGCCCGTGTTCTTGCGCCAATTCCCAGTACCAATTCTCTGTACGCAACACGCTTCTCCACCCTGCGATTTGTCCAAAATGCATCCCTTGCGGATCCGGTCCTGGTCCCGGTCCCGGACCGCCGCCTGGGATCGCTTCCAGTGTCCAGAATGTGACAGCGGTGATGTGGTCTAGGCGGATCGTAGGTGCGTTGTTCCCGACCTGTTGTGCTGCACCTGGCCAGTTGAGGTTGATGCCTTGCACCATACGTGCCGGTGGGCGGAACGTGTTCACGTTGATGTCTCGTGCCGGGCCCAGGTATACGCTGTTGCTGCCGATCAGGCCCGATGCGTGGTTGAAGTTGAGCCCTTCCCCGCGGATCCGGTCTTGGTTCGTTGCTGTTACGGTCTGGGTGTTGGTGTGCCAGGAACAGTTATGGGGCATAGATGCTGCTTTGATCGCGTTGCGTGCCCAGTGGTTGGCCGGGACATCTGCGAACCCGTGGTTGGTGCCGGCCGGGATGTTTGTAGCCCAACGACCGTCCATACGGTTGATCATTGTTACAGCTTCGGCACGGGTCGTGCGGTTGTTCGGGTTAAATGTGCCGTCTCCGGGGCCTGTGACCCAATTGAGATCCGCAGCTTGTGTCACAGCGTTGAAGAACCACTGGTTCGATGTCACGTCTGTGAACTGTGTGTTGCCTGGTCTCGTGATGTCAACTCCGGCGTGGCGGGTCAGCATAGCTGCGATTTCAGCTCTCAGGAGCGGTGCGTTTGGTGCGAATGTACCGTCTGGCAGGCCCGTGATTGTGCCTCTGGCGGCCAGGTATCTGACTGCGTTGGTGTACCATCTGCCTGGGGCCACGTCGCTGAATGTCGGTGCGTTAGCCGGTACTGCCGGGTTGCCGGCCAGGTTATGCAGCATAACGGCGACCTCGGATCGGGTCAGCACTTGGTTCGCATTGAAGCGGCCTTCTGGGTCGCCCTGGATATATGGTGCGAAGTTACGGACCGGCGTGAACCGGAACGTTGCTGCGGTCTCATGGCCCACAACACGGTAGCCGGGGATCTGAGGGATCCGCATGTTGGCTACGTTTTTCACATAGTCTGCGACCTCTGTCTCGTTCTGCGCCGCACCGTCCCAGATCCAACGGAACGTGCCGGGGATCGTTGTAGGTGCGTCTGCGGGCTCAATGGCTGGTTCCTCCCCCTCCATCGCAAACGCCGCACTCGGCACCAACGTAACCAGCATAACGAACACCAACAACAAACAGAGCCCTTTTTTCATCTTCCCTAACATAACCCATTCCCCTTTCGTATCTCGCACCCGTCAAAAGGTATAGGTTTTGACAATTACCAACCCGTCAAAAAGTGGGTTTCAATTTTCCTAGAAATTTGCAAAAACAGCTTGTTTTTGCAAGATATTTATGCTAAATTAATTATTAACAACGACCCGTCAAAACCTATGCCTTTTGACGGGTTTTCCCTATGCCCCATCCCCGCAATCCCCTGCGCCCCTAAGCGCCCTGCATTCCCGATTTCCGACAATTTTCTCCCCAAAACGCCAAAACCTCACCGAATATACCGAACGTTACAGGGCGGACTTTTTGACGGCCCGCCCAGTGTGGGGCCTCTACAGCCCCCTCTCTCCCGCTTACACCTTGTCTATTCCCCCCAAATATGATACCCTGTCTATGAACAAGACGGAGGGATTCAAACATGGAAAACGTATTCGTCGGAATGAGCGGCGGGGTGGATAGTTCGGTGGCGGCGTTGTTGCTCATGGAGCAGTATCAGGTGATCGGCACCACGATGAAGCTGTTTCACAGCGAGGATATTTGCCATACCAGCACCAAGACCTGTTGCGCCATCACCGATGTGGAGGACGCCAGACGGGTCTGTGCTCGGCTGGGGATCGACCACCATGTGCTCAACTATACTGAGCAGTTCCGGCGGGAGGTCATGGATCGCTTTGCCGCATCCTATGCCAAGGGAGAGACCCCCAACCCCTGTATTGACTGCAATCAATTCGTAAAATTCCCGGAACTCCTCCGCCGGGCAGAGCTGTTGGGGTTTGACTATATCGCTACGGGCCACTACGCCCGGATCCAATGGGGCGAGGCCACGGGGCGATACCAACTCCTCCGGGGGAGAGACCGGAGCAAGGACCAGTCTTATGTGCTCTACGCCATGACCCAGGGGGAGCTTGCCAAGACGCTCTTGCCCCTGGGAGATAAGACCAAAGCGGAAATCCGGGCCATTGCCCTGGCCCACGATCTGGTGACGGCGGATAAGCCGGACAGCCAGGACATCTGCTTCGTCCCCGACGGGGATTACGGCGCATTTCTCACGGAGAAGATGGGCCTTACCGCTGTGCCGGGGGATATTTTGGATCAATCCGGCAAGGTGCTGGGCCGCCACACCGGGGCCATTCGCTATACCATCGGCCAGCGGCGGGGATTGGGCGTCGCCGCCCCTGCGCCCCTCTATGTGACGGGCAAGGATATGACCCGCAACACGGTGACCGTAGGGGATCAGACGGCCCTCCTGCGGGATCGTTTCACCGTGCGGACGCCTAATTGGATCGCCTTTGAGGAGCTCAAAGAGCCCCTCAAAGTGACAGTCATGGCCCGCTATCGGGATCGGGAGACGGAGGCGACCCTCTATCCCCTGGAATCCGGCGGGGCAGAGGTTCAAATGACCGAGCCAAAACGGGCGGTGAGCCCGGGTCAGGCGGCGGTGTTCTATCAGGGTAACGTCGTAGTCGGCGGCGGCGTGATTGATGGGTAGAGAGGGGATTGCATCATGTACAAACAACAGCGGGTGACCGCTATCATCTTAGCCGCAGGGAGCGGAAAGCGGATGAAGAGCGATGAGAACAAAGTTTATCTTCCTTTGGGCGGTCAGCCTGTGATCCAGTATTCGATTGCGGCGTTCGGGCGGCACCCCTATATAGACGAGCTGATTCTCGTCATCCGCCCCGACGAAGAACCGCAGATGACGGCGCTCTTAGGGACGCTCTCACTCCCATGTCCCGCCCAGATCGTCTTTGGCGGCAAGACCCGTCAGGAATCTGTACAGAAGGCGCTGGATGGGGTCAAGAGCCCTATCGTCATCATCCACGACGGCGCCCGGCCCTTTGTCCGGGAGCGGTATATCTCTGCGTGTATTGAGGCTATGAATCGCTGCGACGGCGCTATTGTGGCCCTGCCGATTACAGAGCCAATTGTGAGCGCCAGAGGACAAGCTGTGCAGACAGAGGGGCAACTCTACTCTGCCCAGACGCCGCAATGCTTTCAGACAAAGATTTTGCGGAAATGCCATAAGAAGCACATGCAAACTGATATCGCTACAGATGACAGCAATCTCCTGGAACGAGAGGGCTACAAGGTGAGAATCGTGGCGGGGGATGCGCACAACATGAAGGTCACAACACCATTGGATATGCCGATGGCAGAAATACGTTTGAGTGCACTCAAAAAATAAATTGCTGAGAAAAGCCATATTTATTGAGCGTGCTAATTAAAAAATATCGAACACAATCAGAACCACCACTTGAAGTGGTGGTATGCACTGAGCCTAGAAGGCTCTTTTACAGGCGCAGCCCCTCAAGGGGCTCTGAGAAGTTCGCCAACCGCATTACTTTTACGGGCCGCCGCTAAA
>Ga0123355_10001411_pt1 | contig 33534 bp, 27 predicted proteins | sample TergutEmb28metaG_3_FD_89872 | JGI IMG/M metagenome (GOLD analysis project Ga0123355, IMG submission 89872) | Embiratermes neotenicus P1 segment gut microbial communities from Petit-Saut dam, French Guiana - Emb289 P1 | ecosystem: Host-associated > Arthropoda: Insects > Digestive system > Gut ...
CCCCTACATGTACGGCTACTATATCAACTCCCAAAGCCTCCAGAGCGGGAATTCTTTTCTCAAAGTTTTCCACACAAAGCAAGTCGACAACAACAAGCTTTTGACGAGCTTTCGCAACTTGGACAACCGCGTTAATAGTAGCATCATCCGTTACGCCGAGGACTGTAACATAGTCTGAGCCTGCACAAAACGCTGAATTTGATTCTATTTTGCTGCCATCCATGATTTTGGCGTCGCAAAGGATTTCTTTATTAGGAAAATGTCTTTTAATTGTACGAACCGCTTCCATACCGTACTCAAGCAAAAAGGGTGTGCCAATTTCAATGATGTCTACATTGTCTGATACTTTCTCAAGCAGTTCAATCGCTGCATCTAAAGTGATGTCATCTAGCGCTAGTTGTAATTTCATATAATTTACTCCAATTCTTGACTACTGTGTGGTCTAATTGCATTGTAATATGTCACCCATTGCTTGGTCAACACTTTTGCTTCATACATATTTCCAAATATTCCGCATTTGAGGAAATTATCTCCACTCCGACCAATAAAACCTGTAGTTATTGCAACTACAGGCTCTAATTTTAGTCTTCGCTTCCAAGAAAAAACCTTTTCTTTACTTCTTAGGCGTGAATCCATCTTTCTTGTATTTCCCACTATCTTCAGCAACAATTGATTTTTCCTCATCAGCCAAGTTTGATTCAACAAAAATCGTACCATCTAGAGGTGATAGTTTGTCATCAGACACCGACACACTCTCCATATATAACGTATCGGGACAGTAATCAATATCACTAGGCCATAAGACAGACCCATAAGCCACTTTTACCGCCTCAAACAAAGTTTTATTCTGTAACGGCTTGAACACACCCATAGAGAACAACTGCTTTGCATCAAATATGCGTTTCTCTCCATTAGTGAACTCAAGGTACAGCATATAATCATTCATCGGTGTTACAGCTCTTACACGTGCTCCGAGCGGTGCTCCGGTAATAATATCATCCATTGGCTATAGACCTCCTATTTCAACGGCTCAATTCTGAATGTTTCCTCACCATTAACGGCAAGTGTCCAATTTGCGGCTAAGTCATCTTCGTGAAGCAAAGACCACGCCTTAACTAATGCACTTTGTTTGCGCGGAAATTGACCTGCAATAAGTTCACCATCAAGACCAAATACCGCCTCATGCTCTCCGTAAAAGGCATGAAAATGTGGTGTCTTGTGTTGTCCAACATCTTTCCAGTTCATTCGGATCAAAATGCCATAAAATAGCGATAATGTCGGCATTAGGTTACCCCCTACAAGCTCTCGTTAAGAATATACTTATTTTATTATAGCACAAAACCAAATATGTGTCCGTATATATTATGCACAAAACACATGGACACATATTTGTTTGTTCTGCCAACAGCTTTTCGTTAGCTACAAATATAATCTCCTACTAAATCACACCGCCACTCCGGCCATGAGGCTGTCGTAAAATATGCGACGGTCCTTTTTTACACATCTAATATAACGTGTTTCTTTTTACGACCATCTTTACAGCAGATTTCCAGCCTGATATTTTGTCAGCCCTGGTCTCCTCATCCATTTTCGGAGTAAACTCTGTACGTTGCAGACGTTTGAACACCTCATATTTGTCATATAGACCAATCGCAATACCCGCCATGTAGGCTACGCCTATGCCTGATAATTCTTCCAAATCAGGAGCAATTATTGGCAAGTTTAGAATATCGCTTTGAAATTGCATAAGGTATTCATTTTTTGTTACGCCACCATCTACACGTAATGATTGCCCGCCTAAGCCGGATGTTTCAAGCATTGCACATATTACATCATTAATCTGGTACGCAATACAATCCAAAGCAGCCTTTACAATCTCATTTTTCCCGGTCGTGCGACTCATGCCACATATTATCGCTCTCGCCTCAGAGTCCCAGTAAGGAGCACCAAGACCACTAAATGCAGGAACCAGATAGGTTTCGTCCTCTTCATTAGCCTTTTGTGCGCACTCTGAAGACATCATCGGCGATTCTATCAGTCCCAAATCATCCACGAGCCACTTCAAAACAGCTCCCGTATAATTTATATTACCTTCAAGTACATATCCTACTTTGCCACCAGCACCCCAAGCTATTGATGTTACAACTCCTGAATCACTGAATATCGGCGATTCACCAATGTTCATCATTATTGATGAACCTGTACCATATGTCGCTTTCATCATGCCGGGGCTATGACAACCCTGCCCGAATAGCGCACCATGAGAATCACCCATCACCCCATGTATTGGAATCGGAGAATCAAAATACCCACCTGCATCGGTATACCCAAAACAGGAGTCAGAATCACAAACCTGTGGAAGTATTGAAGAATCCACCCCAAACATCTCACAGACCTCATCGCTCCACTTTAGAGCATTCAAGTCAAACAGCTGAGTACGTGACGCATTGGAGTAATCGGTTTTGAACTCACCCGTCAACTTAAATACAAGCCAACTGTCTATTGTACCGGCACATAGCTGCCTATTTGAAACATCTACATTATTTAATATCCATGCAATTTTAGCAGCAGAAAAATACGGCGAAAGTTGCAGTCCCGTAACCTGCCTTACTCTCTCTGACAAACCTCGCTCATCAATCTTATTGCATATCTCCTCACCGCGAGAACATTGCCAAACTATTGCATTATACACAGGCTCTCCGGTTACTTTATCCCAGACTGCAACAGTCTCACGTTGATTGCTAATCCCAAGTCCCACGACTTGGGATTTATCAATTTTGGCTACAGAAACAACCTGCTTTATAACATCAATCGTATTATTGTATATCTCCAACAGGTCATGCTCGACCCACCCCTTGTCGTTGATTATCTGTCGATGCGACAAATCGTAACGGTAAGTTAGGTCGCCGTTTTCGTCAAACAGCAACGCTTTTGTGCCGGAGGTACTTTGATCAATTCCTAAAATATATTGATTAGACATTATTCACCAACCCATCTATTTCTATTTGCACAAGAAACCGCCGTCTACTGTTATCAGCGAACCGGTAGTCCAATTAGCATTCTCGCCAAGCAGATACACGACCACATCGGCAATATTATCAGGCTCTCCGTATTGATTAAGAGCGATTCTTTCAAAAAGCCCTTTTCTAATATTGTCATCTGACAGAAATAAATTATTATGTTTGGTTGGAATTGGCCCTGGAAGAATCGCATTTACCGTAATTCCGTAAGGACCGAGCGCCGCCGCCGCAGATTTTGTAAACGAGTTTACTGCGCCTTTGGCGGCTCCGTAATGAGTTTGCGTGGCGGTTCCGGCTTTAGACGCTATGGAAGAAAAGTTTATCACTCTTCCCTTGACACCGTTTTTGACCATGCTTTTTGTAATTTGTTGCGTTATAAAAAAAACGCTTTTCATGTTTATTTCAAAAGTACGATCATAGCTTTCAGGGGTGATGTCAAAAAACTCCTCAAAAAAGCAAACCCCCGCGTTGTTGACTAAACCATATATCTCGCCGCAGCTTATCATCTGTTCTGCTAACTCACTGGTCTCTCTTTCATTTGAAAGGTCTGCACGAAAAGCGTTGAACGACACTCCCGCCTCTTCTGCGACTTTCTGTGCCTCGCCTATATCCCCGCTATTATAATGTGCAATAATATCCGCGCCTTCTTTGACCAAACGCTTTACGATTCCAAGCCCAAGCCCTTTTGACGCACCTGTCACAACAATTTTTTTGTTTTTCAGATTCATTATAACGATTATTCCTTTCAGTAATCTTCAGGCACAAAGCGACCATGAATCAGATATATCTCATCAGCTCCTGTGCGTTCGCAACAATGCCCTCTGTGTTTAGTTTGTAATAATCGAATACCTCTTTTGAAGTTCCTGTAATAACAGGATTGTCAGGAAGTGCCATATTTACAACTCGAATCGGATTTGAACTTCCCACCAGTTGACTGACTATAGAACCCATGCCACCATAGGCACTATGTTCCTCAATGGTTATAATGGCTTTCGTTTCACGAGCAGCACTTATTATAGCCTCACTGTCTATCGGCTTCACACAGTACATATCGAGAACACGAGCAGATATTCCTTGACGGGCAAGCTCCACACCTGCTCTTTTGGCAGCTGTCACCATTTCCCCGCAAGCAACAATAGTGATATCTGTGCCATCTTGCAACATTGTGGCTTTATTAAATATAAACGGAACATCTTCTACACAGTAAACATCTTCTACCGGATTTCTTCCCACACGTATATATGCAGGAATATCGTCATTTATCAATGATTCAAACAATAATTTCGTTTGAAATTTATCACTCGGCAAATACACTCTCATGCCAGGTATTGACGACATTGCTGCAATATCTTGTGCGCTATGATGCGTCATCCCCAATGCGCCATAGCTAACGCCCCCACTGATCCCTATCAACTTAACATTGTTGTCAGAATATGCGACATCGACTTTTATTTGCTCCATGCTTCGTGTCGACAAAAAACATGCTGGAGATGCTACAAATGGTTTTTTGCCGCATGATGCAAGACCTGCAGCAATAGAAACAAGATTTTGCTCAGCGATTCCAACTTCTACAAACTGCTCCGGCAGTTCATTTGCAAACTGGGCGAGAGATGCCGAACCTCTAGAGTCGCTAAATAACGCTATTATGTTCTTGTCATTCTTTCCATGTTCAATCAACACATCACAAATTACTTGTCGGTTAGGAATAGTATTCATTATACCCCTACCTTTCCAACCACAGCTACTTCTCTTTGCATGAGTTCAGCCTTTGCAGCTTCATATTGCTCGGAATTCGGTACTTTATGATGCCAGTCTGCCCTGTCTTCCGCTACGGAGAAACCATAGCCCTTTATTGTGTTCGCAATAATCACCGTCGGCTTGCCCTTATATGCTTTTGCCGCTTCTACTGCTTCGTCTAACTCTCTTATACTGTGACCGTCAACCTCAAGCACATTCCAGCCAAAAGAGCTCCACCGCTCCACTTGGCAGTCTTGAGCCATAACTGTTTCTGTGTGACCCGAAATCTGCAATCCATTTCTATCCACAAAAGCAGTGATATTGTCAAGCTCATAGTGAGACGCAGCCATTGCTCCTTCCCAAACAGAACCCTCTGCAAGCTCTCCATCCCCCATCACAACATATGTGCGGAAGCTTGCTCCGTCCATTTTTCCGGCAAGTGCCATGCCGACACCAACCGAAAGCCCATGCCCCAGCGAACCGGAGTTAACCTCAATCCCGTTAACCATGTTGTTCGGATGACCAATATACTTTGAATTATACTGTGAAAACGTTTCCAAATCAGCTTTCGGAAAAAATCCTTTATCGCAAAGCACAGCATAAAGCGCGGCAACAGTATGTCCTTTACTCAAGATAAATCTATCACGCATCGGGTCTTTCATATTATCAGCAGAGACATTCATATGCTTATTATATAGCGTAACAAGTATATCCATTACACTAAAATCGCCACCAAAATGCCCACCCTTACTGCGGTAGATCATATCCAACACATCACGTCTGAGGGCAAATGATTTTGCTGTCAATTCATCGTAGTTCAATTGACAACCTCCCCTCTGATTTGAGCCTTGATTTTTTCTTCGATCGGATCATATAAATCAGGCGTGACACCTATATACTTACACGCTTCGTATAATACTGCCACAATATCACCATGTATACCTGTACAGTGGTGTATATACGGGCCGCACACAATTTTCTCTTCAAGTCTGTCAAGATTATCAACCTCGACCCACATATATGTACCCTTTGTAAACGGACCGTCGACAGCTTTAGCATTACCGAGTAGCATAGAATACTCGCCATTATCTCCATCGAATCGAGCCAGTGTTATCTCACCGGGTTTTGCAAGAGCTTCAACTGCACCCGGATGATCGAACGCAAGGGGATATCCGAGAACAGGTTTGCTTTGGGCTGTTGATATCGGCCACGGTCCGCAATGTTGAAGAAGTTCTCCATTTTCATTGTCAGGATGACGCACAGTCCAGTCCGCAAAAAACGTAGAAGCTTCGCCCATTCCGGCGGCTTGTACCAATATTGAAGTGATTGCTCCATGGATATCTGTCTCACAAACAACCGGCAACCCTTCATCAGTAAGAAGCGCGTTTGCTGCACATGGCATGATACCAAGTTCACTTTGGAGAAAGTTCCAGCATTGAATTGCAATTGCATTGCATCCGTATTTTTTCGCGAGATCACTCATCGCGATTTTCAAAGCAGCCACCATTTCAAGCTCATCCGGCTTTACTCTAACATCCATGCTCGCTACTATATAATCGACTACCTCACTTAATCTTCCTTTGTCAGCCTTTGCCGCCTTAACCTCAGCAGTCAACTCCGGCATCGGAATCGGAGCAAGATGAATATTGTATCTTTCTAAAAGCTCACCCTCATTACTCATACAGGTCAAAAAGTCATATGGACGTGTAGATATTTGCAAAATCCGAGTGTTTCTGAAAGCTTTCACAGTATTGCAAACCGCCAAAAACCTTCGTAGCCCCTGCTCAAACGCAGCATCAGAAAGCCTACAGTTTTTTAGATATGAAAACGGAACTTGAAAACGTCTGAGTACCTTGCCGGTCGCAAAAAGACCACATTGTGTATCACGTAACCTAATGCCTTTTTCGTCAGGTCTCTCATCACGAGGACCCCACAATAAAACAGGTATACCGAGATCTTTGGCAAGCTTTGCAACTATATATTCTGTACCAAAATTACAATGTGGCACAAATAGTCCGTCAACGCCCTCTGCTTTAAACTTAGTAGCAATCTTTTGCATATCCTCTTCACTATATAGAAGACCTTCATCGTTAAACTCTGTAATATCAACGATGTCAATTTCAAGCTCCTTTAGACGCTCACGCGTGAGGTTAGCATATTTAATTGCATCCGGTGCGCTGAAAATACTCCTGCGTGTTGGAGCAAAACCAATCTTTACTTTATTCATAACATCGACCATCCCTTTATCAATTTAAAACAAATAATTAAACGAAACCCGCAAACATGCATGCAGGTAGCCTGCCTATCGCGACTCAAGAGCCAGTTTAGTTTGTAGCTTTTGTTGGAACTGGTCAATCATAACAGCAACTACAATAACCAGACCTTTTATAACCATTTGCCAGAAAGATGAAACGCCGCTCATAATCATACCGTCATTGAGTACACCAATTACAAACGCACCAACGATAGTACCTCCAATTCCACCGATACCACCCGACATACTCGTTCCGCCCAACACCGAAGCTGCGATAGCATTAAGCTCCCATGTTTCGCCCATCGCAGGATGTGCTGCCATAAGTTCAGACGCGGTGATAAGACCTACCATTGCGGCACACAAACCAGAAAACATATATACAGTTATTTTCACTCTGTCAGCCTTTATGCCTGAAAGTCTCGCAGATTTCTCGTTGCCGCCAACTGCAAATATATGCCATCCCAGCGGTGTTTTCTTTAGTATGAAAAACGCCACAATACTAAATAACGCAAAAATCCAAATCGACACCGGAATACCTAATAGTAGCCCTCTACCCAAAAAATCAAACCCTGTATTCCCGAGTGCCGGATCACCTACTAGATTTGGATACGTTGCTCCGCCTGAATGAAGCATCGCCATACCGCGTGCAACGTATAGTGTACCGAGAGTTGCTATAAAGGGCGCTACTCTAAATTTTGTTATGACAATACCATTTATGAACCCCACCACTAATCCTACGAGCAACGTCAATAAAATTATCATAGGTATGCTGAAATACACCACAACCCCAAATGCTTCAAGAGTAAGACCGTTTCTTATTAGACCGCCTGCAACCATCGCACTCAGACCTACTACCGAACCTACAGATAAGTCGATTCCGCCTGTTATTATAACCATGGTCATACCAACAGCCAACACACCATAAAGAACAACATGCCTTGCTATCAATATCAAGGTATTCGTGTGCAGAAAGTTAGGCGCGGTAAAGCTGAAAAATATGAAAAGCACAATCAGAGCTATAAAAGTCCTAAATCTTAGTAGATGCATTAATCCCTTATTGTGTCGTCCGGATGTCTTTAGATTTGTCTTTGTCATTATTGATTTCCTCCATTTGATTCTGCGGTTTTAACTGCCGATGTTGACGATAACGAAACCAGAGATTGTTCGTTAATTTCATCACCGGAAAGCTCCCCGGTTTTCACTCCACTCGCTAAAACAATTATTCTGTCGGCAACAGCAATAATCTCTTTTAACTCGGATGATATTACAATTATTGAAAGACCACGTTCTGCAAGTGTTTCAATAATCCTAAACACTTCGGCCTTCGCACCAACGTCAATACCTCTTGCCGGTTCATCCAGAAGCAAAATTTCCGGGTTAGTCAAAAGCCCTTTTCCTATGACTACCTTTTGTTGATTGCCGCCACTTAGAGAAAGAATAGGAAGTTCCTTGTTCGATGTTTTAACTCCCACATCGGCTATCATCTTATCCGCAGCAGTGTTTTCACGTTTTTTAGAAATATGTATTGCACTTACATAGTTTTTCAGACTTGAGAGTGTGAGATTCTTTTTTATATTGAGAGTTTGGACAAGACCTTCACGTTGACGATCTTCAGGAATTAAAGCAAATCCATTTTCAATTTGTTTTGCAACATTTTTAATTTTTTCATGCTTTCCCTTAACGAAGATTTTACCTGAGTCCGGCGGACAAACACCCATTAACGCCTCAAACAATTCTGTTCGTCCGGAGCCAAGCAACCCATAAATGCCAAGAATCTCGCCTTTGTGAAGATTGAAACTCACATCTTTGAGAATATCACGACCGCTTCTATATAGGTTTATATCTTCAACGCGGAGTATTTCTTCATCAGAAACTTTTGTGCCGGTTTTTTCAGGCACAATGACTTTTCCGCCAACCATCTGTTCAACAATCCAATCGAGTGTTATATCTTTAATTAACGCATTAGCCACAATGTCACCATCACGCAAAACCGTGATATTATCGCCGATTTGCATTATTTCATCTAATCTATGAGATATATAAACAATTGCAATTCCTTTGCTTTTCAAATCGTTGATAACATTAAATAAATCACTGACCTCAGTCTCACTGAGCGATGACGTCGGCTCATCCATTATAAGAATGTCAAGGTTCTCTTTTGATAGATTGCGTGCGATTTCAACTATCTGCTGCCCACCAACACGCAAACCGCTTACCAAACTGTCAGGATCAAGAGGGTGGTTTAGTTGCTCAAGAACCTTTACAGTAATTTCTCTTTGAATTTTTTTATTAACCAAGATTTTGTTTTTCGTCTTTTCCCGACCTGCAAACAGATTCTGCATTATAGTCATATTAGGAAACAGACTCAATTCCTGGTGTATAATTCCGATTCCCTTTTCACTGGCTTCCGTAGTGTTTTTGAAACTAACCGGTTCGTCTTTGAAAAACATCTCGCCACTAGTCGGCTGTTCAATACCTGCAATTATTTTCATCAGCGTAGATTTGCCAGCTCCATTTTCACCAACCAGAACATTGACCTTCCCTTTTTCAATCTGAAAATCAACATCATTGAGTGCTATTGTGCCGGGATATATTTTTCGAACATTTCGTGCAGTAAAACAAATGTTTGAATTGTCAGTAACTGTGGAAGCATTCAATGTCAATTCACCTCCAGGAATATTGGCATTATCGATATCACATCGTCACCGTTTGGAGCGACAAATGCTCCTGTAAACTCTATTGTTTCTCCATCAATAGAGAAGATGTCAGCATTTTGCAAAGCCCTTTCATTGCCCAGTCTATTTAACTCAGTAGCAAGTGAGGCAAAATCGACTTGATTTACAAAATGATTAAAGTCAATAAACCTTATAGCATCACGAATTGCTGTTCCGGATAAAGCCGGTCCGATTGAAATTCTAATCTCATAAGATTCCTGACCTTCAATCTCGACAACTATGAAACCATTGCGCGACTCGGTGTTTGTTTCTCTAACAATGGCTGTGCCATATGCGATAAAGGTATACGAGGCACCAATATCTCCCCTGATTTCACCATATGCTTCGCCGGCATCGTCCCAATTGCCTGCATTTGCAGTTTGGATTATAGTTGTGATATCAACTCTGCGATCATTAATCTCCGGAAGAATATAAGGCTCCCAATTTTCATCTAAATAGCTCTCAACATCTACTGCCTGTGCCACTGCCGAACCTGCAGGACCATCTCCCGCATCAGGATCAATTGGAACAATAGTACAAGCTGTAACCATTAAAATTAATGTTATTCCCAACAAAACAAAAAGTACCCGTTTAAAAAAAGTCATAATCTCACCTCGTGTAAAACAAAATCCGAATATTTAAGGGGAATCCCCGCAGAATAAATATACTGCGGGGACTCAATTTAATTGGATGTCGTGTTAATCGCCAAATACGAAATTATCTAGTAGATGTGCATTGCCTTCGTATATTAGCAAACAGTCAATCAGCTGCTTTTCTGGTGCACCAGTTGAACCTGTTGTCAAGAAGAGATGTGCTTGCTCAACGGCCATTTCAGTGATCAAAGCGATTTGTTGGAGCCCTGTTGCTCTTACGCGACCTTCTTCACCTGAGAGAATAGAATCACGAACGTCATTACTTCCGTCAAATCCTACTATAACTATGCCTTCCATGCCTGCTGCTTGAACTGCTGCAGAGGCACCCATTGCCATTGTGTCATTTCCACAGATAATGCCTGTGATGTATGGGTGAGCTTGAAGTAGTGATTGTACTACAGAGAAAGCTTCAGTTTGATCCCAGTTAGCTGTTTGACGAGCAACTCTTTCCATGTCAGGGAATTGATCAATGATGCTCATAAACCCATCTGAACGTACATGTGCGTTCGTGTCAGTTTCTCTACCGACCAATTCAATAAAGTAACCTTCTTCTCCCATTGCGTCAACGAAGTACTCAGCTACGATTTGTGCGCCTTGGAAGTTGTTTGCTACGATTTGTGATTTTGCTAATCCATCTTCATTGATTTCACGATCAACCAGGAATGAAGGTATGCCTGCTTCAAGAGCTCTTCTGATTGGCTCGATACTAGCGTCTGCACCTGCGTTATCTAGAATGATTGCAGCTGCGTTCATCGCAATTGCTGTGTCAAAGTGCTGTGATTGTAGAACCGGATCATCATTGTGAACTAGAACTAGTGTCTCATAACCGAGTGCTTGAGCTGCAGCTTCACCCACAACAGCTACTGTCAAGAAGAATGGGTTGTCATGCGAGGGAGTGATAATAACCATTAGGTTGCTTGCTTCTTCATCTTCTTCAGCTGGTTCCGGATCTGGCTCTGGTGCCGGCTCAGGAGTTGCTTCTTCTGGTGCTGGTTCTGGCGGTGCTGTTGGTGCAGTCTCATCTGCTGCACATGCCGCGACCATAACAAAAACCATCGTGATTACGAGTAGCAGGGATAACAATTTGAACTTTTTCATAGAATCCTCCTAAATTTAATTTAATCTTGCGTGACATTTGTAGGTGAAGTATAGCTCATTTGTTAAAATAATTCAACATATTTATTGAAAAATATTAATTGTTTTCTGAAATTTGTTATTAATCACTAAATCTATGACTGTAGATTTGTTTAAAACACCAAAGATTCTCTCAACACAACATTAGTTATTGCATATTCTTCGATATCATGCTAATGTCAGGATGTGGTTTATTTAATAAATTAAGTTGTCGTTAAGGGTTTTGTTAAGTTGAAAGTTGTTGAAACATATTAATCATTGCGATATGATTGTTGAATAATGTCACAAAAACATCGAAGGATTGAAGTATATGCCACTTACTGTTAAAGAAATAGCTGATATCGCAAAGGTGTCAACAGCCACCGTTTCAATGGTTATGAATAATAAGCCTGGCATCAGTGCTGCAACACGAGAAAAAGTGCTTGGCATCGTAGAGGAGCATGGTTATAATGTTTCACCACTTAAAAGCGGCCTTGTCAAGCGAAACGGAACAATACAGCTTACAATATACAAAAAGCATTCACAGGTTGTATCAGACACCGCTTTCTTTGAAGCATTGATCGCAGGTATAGAAGCAACAGCAAGACTAAACGGTTACCAACTTACTATCAAGTCAATCCCCAACCAACAGCTTGATGTAGACTTAATTAGTGCTGGATGGAATGGTGATACTGCTGATGGCATTCTGTTGCTTGGCACAGAGATGGACGAAGACGATATGCAGAACGCTTTAAAAATCAACAAGCCACTTCTGGTGCTTGATGCCTGTTTCTTAGGAATAAGCTCAAACTATGTGGTTATCGACAATGTTAGCGGAGTCTACAGAGGCATTAACCACCTTATTGATAACGGACATCGTGAAATTGGATATTTAAGGTCTTCAATTGAAATCCAAAACTTTCTTGAACGATACGAAGGATATAAGAAAGCAATGATCGACTCTAAAATGGACCTTATCGATGATTATACTGTACAATTGCGCCCAACCATCGAGGGAGCATACGAAGATATGATGTCATATCTCAAAAACAACCCAAAACTTCCCTCCGCTTTCTTCTCTGATAACGATATTATTGCTTTCGGAGCAATGAAAGCGTTGAAAGAGACAGGTATAAAGATTCCTCAGGATGTTTCGTTGGTTGGATTCGATGATATGCCGTTTTGCACGATAACAGAACCGACCTTGAGTACCATAAGTGTCAATAAAAAAATGTTGGGAACTTTCGCAGTAGAAAATCTGATTGGACTTATGACAAGCAATAAAAACTATCACTCAAAAACACTCATTGGTGTGGATTTAATATCGAGAGATAGTGTTCATCCTATATAATTATCGTACCCGCCACTTAACGCCTTTGGCGTTTGAAGTGGGGGTCTTGACGAAGTCAAGATGTGGGTTAAGACCCCCGCCTCTCTAGGCGGAATGCCTTTCAGCAGGAGTAATAATCTCCTTCTGAAAACTTGATATTTTCGACTTGTAGAAGTCGAAAATTGAATTGAATATTGTGGAGTTGTTCTGTTGAAAAAAATACTTGTTATTGGAAGTTTGAATTTAGATATCGTTGCTGAAACAAGCCATGTTCCTGTGACAGGAGAAACTGTAATCGCCAAGCATGGCGGACAATTCCCCGGTGGAAAAGGAGCCAACCAGGCATGTGCCATTGCACGTTTGGGTGGAGATGTTGAAATGCTCGGTGCTGTTGGCAACGACGATGCCGGAGAGTATCTTTTAAAGAGTCTCTCTACTAATGGCGTCAATGTTAACAACATCAAAAAAGTTTCACACGAACCCACTGGTCAAGCGTGGATAATATTAAACAAACAAGGAAACAACTCAATCGTCGTTCTTCAGGGCGCAAATAGTTGTGTAGATATCCCTTATATTGACTCTATGCGTAGTGCATTTGATAGAGCCGACGTCATTGTTATGCAACTTGAGATCCCGCTAGAGTCTGTGATGTTTGCAGCAAAATTGGCTAAAGAACTTGGCAAGATTGTCATTTTAGATCCGGCACCTGCAATTCCTGATTTACCAAAACTCTTGCTCACTAATACCGACTACATTAAGCCCAATGAAATTGAGTTGGCAACGCTAACAGGATGTGCCCCTGATGATTATGCAGGAGGATCTGATCAATTGCTTTCTTGGGGTGCAAAAAACGTAATAGTGAGTCTTGGCGCACAAGGGGTGTATTGCCACCAAAAAGGCAAAAAACCATTTTACAAGCAAGCACAAATCGTAAAAGTTAAAGACACAACTGCAGCTGGCGACAGTTTTCTCGCCTCATTCGCTCTCGGACTGGCAAAAGAAGATACAATAGAAGACTCCATCGATTTTGCACAAATGGTGGCATCTATAGTTGTTACTCGAACTGGTGCACAAAGCTCGATACCAACTGCTGACGAATTAAGCCAAATATAATGTTGCACTCGGCACGAGAAAAATGAGCTCTTTTAAAAACAATCGAAAAAGGTGCTGTTCATTGTGAACAGCACCTCTCTATTTTTGCACCTATTTGATTTCAGACTTACTACACCAATGAGCGATCATTTCAACCAGATATTTCAAATTTGTAGCTTGCACCGACATCTCATTGCTTTTGTTTAGCACATAAGTTTTTACTTTATAGCTCTTACCCTCGCTTGTGAACTCAAACCTGAAACTGGTTCTAAGCCAACCTCTCTTGACCCTCACATTTGTCATCCTGTCATAAGACAAATTGATTTTGTCATACATAACATATTTCAATCCATGCGTTAAGCTAAATTTTGTTTGGGTGAAATATAGCTCCAATCCCTTATCAGTTATTGACAGAATAGTAAATCGTCGAAAGAACCATAAGCAAATATGCATCGTCCAAACTATTGCATGCAACGCAAGTGAAGTTCTGGTGGATCCACTGAGTACAATTACACCGATCAGAGAAATAACCACCAGAACAAACATGACTATCGGCAATGCAGTTATAGACATAGATTTTAGTCTTCTGCCGAGTAGTGCCTTAAAGCCGCTACTCATATTTGTCATAGACCACAATATAGGTGCATCCACTGCGTCATGCTGGAAATCATAGATTGCATTTTTCAGGCGTCCATACATTATGTGCATACATTCCTTCTCCCGGAGACATTCAAACTATCAGTCGCCATCACTGTCACCGTCATTATCGCCGCCACCGTCACCATCGCCGCCGCCTCCGTTTATAGGAGGTTCTTCGCCGCCATTGTCATTACCGTTTGTTGGCGAATCATCATCGTCTCCGCCTGCCGGTGGTTGCTGTTGTTGTCCACCTCCGCCTGCACCGCCGCCCGCAGGTGGTCGATTTCCTCCGGGGGTCTGACCGGCTGGTCCGTTTTCTTCATCTTCTTCCGGCTCCTCGTCAACATCCTCAAGTCCATCTTCATATCCTTGAATCAGAGTCTCAATTCTTTCAATTAAGCTTATCAATCTTATATCGTCTGACGTGCCGACATCTCCAAACACAGCTTCAAAGATAATTAGATTACGTATTGCAGTTAAATCTTCAACTTTCTGCTCTAGAGCTTCTACATCTACATTGTTTTCATCATTGTCATTGTCCTCATCATCGTCGTCTTCATCATCGTTGTCATCATCTTCATCATCGTTGTCATCATCTTCATCAAGCTCTCGTGCTTCAATTTCATCAATTCGTCTACTGTAGTCATCAAAAAACCAGTCTCTCATTTCGTCCACTGCTGCCTCAAACTCAACATTCAAATTGTCGATTTCTTCGTAACCGTCGATATCGGCAATTGCTTGAGTTCTCAATCCACCGATTCTATCAAGAAACGGAGCTAGCTCAACATCATCAAACACGTTTTCAAATATAAACTGATCTTCGAGTGCATCCAAATTTTCAAGATTCGCTCTTAGAGCCGCAGCTTCTTCTGAAAACATTTCGTCATTTAAGCGTTCTTCATTTACTCCAACAAATCCGTGGAAAAATGTAACAATTTCCCTTAATCCAAAATCAAACTCATCATAGAAATCATCATCAAAGTAAAACTCGTCGTCAAACTCGTCATCGAATTCGTCGTCAAGCTCGTCTTCAAACTCATTTTCAAATTCGTCATCTTCGAAGTCTTCGTCGAACAAAAAATCATCATCATAGAGGAAATCTTCATCTATGAGTGTAAGATTTTGAAAAAGTATAGTACTTTCATCAATGTCAGCACGTATATCCATAATAAAATTTTCTCTGTTCCCTAGGGATCTAACAACAGCAGTCTCTATAGAGTCTATCATACGGTTATTGTCGTTACTAAACCACACTTTCATAGAACCAATCGTGTTCTCAAATGCCTCCGTGATTTCTTCATTATCAACATTTCTTTCTTCAAAGCTTCGCTGATAAGATACAATATCATGGTATATTGTGAGTCTTTCCTCTCTGCTATCTGCTTGATTAAATGACTCAATTTTTGCGTTGATTGTATCAATTGTCTCACCGGCATCCACGTATGATCTATTGTAATCAATCAGCAGAAATATAGCTAGTGCACACACCAAGACAGCAACCACAATAGTGATTGGTTTAACCAAACTATTCTTCTTTCTCCTTCTTCTTCTCATATCAAAACCTCACAATCAATTAACGTATATTTTGGTTGAGCAACACAACTTTGACCAGCTGCATGAACCCAATATTCACTATAAAGTATCAGTCATATCCCCTACGACTTTCTAAAGAACTGCTCGCCGCATTTTGGACAGGTGACTTGAAGCTTACCTTTTCCTCTTGGCACACGCAAGGTATTCTTACAATTCGGACACTTAAACTGCTTGTGAGTTTTGATTTCTTTTACTCTAACAATAGCTTTTTTATTTTTGTCCTAATCGGCCACCAGTAGCGGATAAAAATATCATTCTCCCTACGGCGACGAATAATATTTCGAGAAAGTGTTCTGAAAATAGCCAACACGATTACAAAATATGAAATGTATAGCACAGGAAGATAGCCGATAATTGCATATAGTAGCGACAGCCCGAAACCAAGTATAATCAATGCAATACTCAAGTGATCAGGCCCGTACCTGCCCATCATAAATCTTTGCAAAAAGTTCCGCATTAGCGCTCCATTCTCAGAACATATTTATAGGACCTAGCCATATATCCCGCCGCCGATGAACTCTCTTAATATGGATTCAGGCGGAACCAGTGAAGCGTCGATTTCTTCAAACTCTCTTAGTGCTGGCATCAAGCAACGCAACTCTTCAAGCCTATCTATTCCATCCGGCACTTCACTCAGTGCCTTGTATGCAAAATGCTTCATTACAGGCACTTCATATGCCATTGATGAGTCAAACAACAGGTCGGCCTTATACTTAAACGGAGAAATGTACTCTTTCTCACCTTTTCGCACATTCGCCCACATTGCGAGGGTTCTGGACGCACCCATACCTCGAAACAACTCATCACGCACCACACGACGCAACAATCTTGTCCATGTCCGCTTAAAACAAACCTCACGATTCGTTTCAACATCCGAGCGTGCACTTATATAGAGCTTAAACGCATTTGGATGTTCGTCGGTAAGCATATCATTAAGTGCGTGTATCCCCTCAAAAACAACAATTTCATCTTTTCCAAGTTGCAGATGCTTACTCTTTGATAAATCGCGATCTTGTTTTTCAAAGCAAAAATGCGGTATTTCTACCTTCTCACCACGATCAAGCTTGTAAAAATGTTCGTTAAGCAACTCTAAATCTAAACAATACGGCGATTCAAGGTCATGCTCGCCATCATCGGTTCTTGGTGCACCATCACGTGTTGCGGCAAGAAAGTACATATCCATCGACACTGTATGTGCATAAATCCCCAAATCCTTTATGGCATCGCATATTTTAAGTGCAGTCGTCGTCTTGCCGGAACCGGATGGCCCTGACAAAAATACAACACGGCTTTGCTGTGCTCTTTCATGAATTCCCGCTGCCGCTTCCATCACTTTTCTATTATATATAGCTTCACATTCGATGGCAAATTCTCTTGGATTTTCAGCCGAACGCTTGTTTATCTCATCTCTGTTATATGGATACGGCATACTCTCTTATTCTCCCCATCTTGTCTTTCATTTTCTCTGTCATCATAATGTATTCACGTGGATATTTTGCATTAAATATCCGCTCAATTCGACCATCCGAAGTTACAATCTTCGTAACTCCCCCGCCACCAACTGCGAACACAGAGCAAAGCTCCTCCATCATACAGATATTATATATTCCCTCATGTCCCGGCTTGCTCCATCCGGTATTTTCATATCCACCGGAAATATATTTCTGTCTATACACATAGTATGGTACATAGCCGAATTTTCTTAGTTGAGTTGATGAGTAATCAAGCATCTCTCCTACTTCAACCCCGGTTGGTATCGCAGTGTTTTCGAGCATTATACGCGAGCCTTTTTTCAAAGAAAGAGTATGAACTGTTATATTTTCAGGTGCAAACTCAATAACTGTATCAAGTGTTTTGCCAAAGCCCATCGGTGTGTCCATAGGCAACCCTGCAATTATGTCCATATTCAATGCTGTGTTCGACTTCTGAATCAGATCAGCCGCATAATGCACATCTTCCGGACTATGAGCACGACCAATCGCAGAAAGAACGTCCGTAGACATTGACTGTGGATTTATACAAATTCGTTTCGCACCAAGGCGTGTCATAACTTCGATTTTCTCTTCAGTGATTGTATCAGGACGCCCCGCCTCAACAGTATACTCAAGCAGACTGGATAGGTCAAACGACTTGTCAAGAGCAGTCATGATTATTTCAAGATGTGCTTCACAAAGAGCTGTTGGCGTTCCACCACCAATGTACACAGAGATTATTCGCAAATCCAGCTCATCAATAAGCTTCGACATTACCTCTATTTCTTGTTGCAAAGTGGCCATAAATGGATCAATTAAGTCAAATGATCGCTCAACGGAGTTGCTGACAAAGCTACAATATGCACATCTTGTCGGGCAAAATGGTATACCTACATATAATGCAATATCGCGTGGCGCGAGACGGTCTCTCAACGCGAGTGCTGCTTGTGCAGTTTCAATGCATAGCAACGCTCTATCGGGCGACACAAAATATGTTCCAATTAGTGTGTCATATACAGATTGCACCGTCTCCCCTTTTATGAGAAGCTTTTCGGCAACCTTCGCAGGACGAATTCCGGTGAGTGTGCCCCACGGCAGTTTTTCTTTCATTAGCTCTATCCTAGTTTGATGTATTAGCGATACACTACGCTAGATCCCCTGTTGCATATTTCACATACTTATTAAAACTACGCTCATAGCTAAGCGTCGAGCAGTCTGCATGTCCGGGGTAGACCTCATAGTCACCATCAAGTTCCGCCAGACGCTTGAGTGATTGCATCATTACATCATCACTTCCGCCTTCGAGATCAGTTCTCCCACATTCGCCACGGAAGAGGGTGTCACCAGTGAATATCGCATCTTGGCACATCAGTGTCACAGAGCCCTTCGTGTGTCCCGGTGTTTCAAGCACTTTAAACTCAAGGTTCCCAACATCTATCACATCGCCCTCGGCATAAAATGTGAGTTTTCCATTATCTTCAACTAAGTAGTGACTATGTACTCCTGTGCGGTTAACTTCACTTTCGTGAACATATGCAGGTGCACCTGTGGATTCCATAACAGCCTCAAGAGCCAGCTGATGATCATAGTGACCATGGGTCAGGAATATGGCAGCTACATTCAGCTTGTTTGATTCAACATAGTCAAGAATTTCATTTGAATCTGCTCCCGGATCAATAATCGCACATTTTTTTGTTTCCTCGTCAGTGACAACATAGCAGTTTGTCTCAAGCATCCCAACAGGTAATATTTTAATAAGCATATTCTTTTATCCTTTCAAAATCTGGCGACAATCTTTCACGACTTATTGCACAACAGTTCATAAACTTGCACCGCAGCTCCTAAACCACATTTCGCTTCTTTCGTATATCATCGCCATAGAATGTCAGCACCTGATATTCTCCCTCCAGACGCGACATAATTTGCTCTGAATATCGTCGACGAAGCTCATCCATTGTCAAGTTAGAGTTTATGAGAGTCTTTTTCCCTGTGACAAGCCGTGTATTCACAATTTCATAAAGCACAGAGATCGTGAACGCTGTCGTCAGCTCCGTGCCGATATCGTCAATGATAAGCAAATCACACTCAAAATATCTCTTTACATCTTCGCGTGCTTGCTGCACCTCTAACCGCATTTCTTCTGAATCGTTTGTGCGTGTGAATTTCACATCCTCAAACTTTGCAAATATGGATGTCGCCATATCATAAACTACAGAATGACCGCTTTCGGCGACGACTCGTGCAATACATGCAGATAAGAATGTTTTGCCCAAGCCCGGTGCTCCGTTGAAAAACAAGTTCATGGACTTGTTTCCGAATTTGCGCGCATATTCTACACATATTTCATATACAACTGACATACTCTCACGCGGCGATGTGCCCGTATCAGGAGCCGGCTTATCATCGTAGTAGTTTAGATTGAAATTCTCAAATGTCTCATTACCAAGTTTGAACAGGCTGCTTAGTGATGCTTTCTGTTCTTCTTTGTATATTTTCATAAGGCAGTTACACATATTTGTGCCGCTATATCCCGCATCATGACAGTCTATGCACATATAATCATTATCGAGGTAGTTACTAGGAAATCCGGCATTCTTAATCTCATCATGCCGCTCTTGTTGCAGCTCAATATTTCTCACTCGAATATCATCAACATTAAGATCTGCTTCAGTACCCAGTGCAACTCCAACTAGATCAGACATTGTTGCTCTAAGCTCCGAATCAAGTTCCCGCACTCGTGGTGCTATGGCATACACTTTTTGAAGACGAAAACTCAATAATTCTTCATGTTGCCTACGTTTTTCTTCAAGTACGCTTTTAGCTTTTTTTAATATTCTACCATCAACTGCCATAAACTATATCCATTCCTCTCGCAACGCTCAAGTGCAACATCAAATTGTAGCCTTTCGCAACTACTTAACACTCCGTCATCACCCCGACATCGCTCACTCTTCTTTAATCTTGTTCAAGAGACGCTGTACTCTTTGGATATCCTCGCGATTTGGGTCACCATGCTTTTTTGCTCCCTGTTTGCTTGCATTATATCCCCCGGCTGTGCGTGGTTTGCCTTCTCTTTCAGCAATCTGCTTTGTCGTGTGTAGATTTTTCTCGTTCCAGTTTTTCAAGATTTTATCTATATATGGCCATGCAAGATTGCCTGTCTTTGTTATCGTCTTATCATAGGCTATTGCAATAACTTCCGGTTGGAATCCCATTACAATCCAATCATCAACATAACGCTTCTCTGTTGACGAAAGTTCACGATTCTTGATTTGTAGGATATTTTTTATCTTGCCGCGAACAGTCTTTCGCACTTCAAGTGCTTTTAAATATTCTTCGGCTCTTTCAAGAGAGAATATCCCCTCTCGCTCCCATGTGAATGCTGCTTTTTCAATATATCGTACTGACGGTGCTCGTCCATCTCCGGTAATACTACACTCTTTGATGCAGTGAGTGATAAGTTGAAGTATTACTTCCGGTGGCAATCGCAAATCATTGTATATTCCAAGCAACCGTTGTAGCTCATCCGTGGAAAGTATCTTCCCTAACTTACGCTGCGTCTCGTCAACGATTATTGAGAAGCCGGAATCTTGCTTCAACTCATTTCTGACTTCATGTTCAGAATATATATTTGACTCTTTTGTTGGCATTTTTGCCGATATATCTATAGACCTTTTGTCAGGCTCTTCCGACCCTTTGTTCGGCTCTCTTGTTGCGTTTGTCGTCTCAGCGCCTGGTTTTACAGGGTTTGTGTCATTTCTAACATCAGAATCATCCAGTTGCACTAGACCAAGACGTGATAGCATAGCCATTGCTGAAGCAATTTGCCCCATGCTTTTATCAAGAGCTTTTGCGACTTCTGACGAGGTCTTTTGCCCTTGCTCTTTCAGGATATACAAATACAGCAGTGCGGCATCACCGTCACCGGCTCGTATAAGTTTATTAATAGTTTGCCCGGTTAGGGTAAATGTTTCCGAACCGGGCAGCGTGATTCTCATATTAGACATAGTTCTCCAACTTATTCTATACCCTACCAATAAGGAATATTACTACCGTCATCCTGCGCGAAGTCGCAGGATCCAACGGTAACAGATGGCATAGATTCTGCGACTTCGCGCAGAATGACGATGACTTAAGTTGACAGCATTGTATACTCTCTACACCCTATGCCCTGTATCCTGCGAGCGCACTTCCCTCGCCTCTACTTTTTAATTTTAGCAATAAAGTCTTCCAATACATCTTCCACATCAGGATGACCAATCTCTTGTAGACTATACTCGACACGTGTTGCCGGTCTGTCAATATCAATAACTCTCTTTAGATCAATCGGCGTTGCTATCACAACAGCGTCACAGTCTGTGCGCTTAATTGTTTCTGCCAGATCACGCATTTGCTCTTCACCATATCCCATTGCGGGTAATATGTTCTCAATATGCGGATATGTGCGATACGTGTCTGCCAGGCTACCAACTGCAAATGGTCTTGGATCAACAATTTCAGCAGCACCATAACGCTTCGCTGCAACAACACCTGCTCCGAGCTTCATCTCTCCGTGAGTCAATGTTGGGCCATCTTCAACGACCAAAACACGCTTTCCTTTAATCAGCTCCGGATTTTCAACACTTATTGTAGATGCTGCGTCAATGACAATAGCTGTCGGATTCACTCTTTCAATACTCTCTCTGACTGTCAAAATGTTCTCATAATCTGCACTGTCGATTTTATTTATAACAACGACATCTGCAAGTCTAAGGGTCACTTCCCCCGGATAGTACGACAATTCATGCCCCGGTCTGTGTGGATCTGTGACAGCAATCATCAAATCTGAATTGTAGAACGGGAAGTCATTGTTCCCGCCATCCCACAAGATGACATCACAGCCGTCAGGATCATTTTCAGCAGCACGTAAAATTGCTTCATAATCCACACCGGCGTATATAACATTTCCACGCGCTATATGTGGCTCATACTCTTCCATCTCTTCGATGGTGCAGTTATGCTTTTTCAAATCATCAATCGTTGCAAAACGCTGTACCTTTTGTGCTTCAAGATCACCATAAGGCATTGGGTGACGAATTGCAATGACTTTCAGCCCTCTTGCCATCAATACTTCTGCAACACGACGTGATGTTTGACTCTTACCACACCCTGTGCGGACTGAACCAACAGAAATTACCGGCTTTGTGCTCTTAATCATCGTATTTTTGTGCCCCAGCATTGAGAACGCCGCTCCGGCAGCATTGACTTTTGCACCGAGACTCATAACATATGAATACGGAACATCACTGTATGAAAATACACATGCATCTGCGTCCAACTTCTTTATGATGTCCTCAAGTTCGCTTTCCTCATAAATTGGAATCCCATTGGGGTATAATTTCCCGGCAAGTGATGCAGGATATTTTCTGCCGGCTATATCAGGGATTTGTGCAGCGGTAAATGCAACAACTTCGTATGCAGGATTATCCCTGTAAAATACATTGAAATTGTGAAAATCGCGTCCGGCTGCGCCTATGATGATAACTTTTCTTGGTGTCATAATAATGATGCCTCCCGTTTGTGAATTTTGTTCTTATAGCTAGCTTTTAACTCTATCTAACTCTACTAGTATATCAGTATAGCAAAGAAAATTCAATGCAAAACAAAGAATAAGTCTCAACAAAATCATATGTTGAGACTTATGAATAACTATGCAATTTTTCTATTAGACCTCGTCTATCGCTTCATTGCAAAAGCTGTCCGCTTTTCGCTTCTTTGCGAAAAAGGCGGCACAAGCAACAGCCGTCAGTGGTATTGCCAGTAAAATGCCAAGACTTCCGATAATCGCTTTTAGTAGTTCGACAACTACCATTTCTCTGTTAAGCAAGTCATTTAACCCATCTGAATAAACAATCAACAGCAATATCACTGACAAAGAGCTTCCTATGTATGCGAGCACCAGAGTGTTCGCCATTGAACCCAAAATATCACGACCAATATTGGTGCCGGATTTGAAAAGCTTATTAAATGACAATTTAGGGGCTTGTTCCCTAAGTTCCCAAAGTGCTGAAGATATAGACACAGATACGTCCATAATAGCACCGCTCGCACCAATGATAATTCCTGCGAAAATGATTGCTCTTAGATCTATCGGAGTTTCGGTCGGAATGTTCAGAAGATGTATAGACTCGCTATCAAGGAGTCCTGTCAACCTAAGGACGTTATTCATAATAAGTGTTATTACTCCGGCCGCAACTATTCCGCCCAAGCAACCAATTACTGCTGCTAGAGATTTTTTATTTACTCCGTTAAGTATGAATAGCGTAACAATCACCGAAAACACACAAACAACTATAGCAGACAGATAGATATTCATTCCAGAAATAATTGACGGTATGAATACTGCAAAAATTGCAGTACAGGTAAAACCTAGCGATAATACAGCACCAAGCCCCTTCATTCTACCAAACAGGAGAAGTAATAACACGAAAATTGCACCTAGAATCACAATCATGTTTATTCTGACAAGTTCAATAAAAAACCATCCATCACCAAAATTCTGTATAAGAATATTATCACCCACATTAACACCGTGTACCTCATACGGAAAATGAATATCAAGATATTGTCTCACCCTTACTATACTCCCGGACTCTACTCCTTCTCTGATTTCTGCATCGAATAAGATTATAGTTGCGCTCATCCACTCAAACTCATCATCGACATGTACATCCCATATGTGCGTAACCCGTGCTCTTACACTTTGAAAATCACGATCATGGATATCCGCAACACCACCTTGACTAGCATACATATTCCCGAAATATAAAAATAACACCGCAAAGATAACCACTGCGATATACGGAACTATTTTCTTGATGATGGATTTTTGTTTCATTAGAACAATTATTCCTTTCACTAATGCTCAGGCATATGCAAAACATTTGCCTGAGCATAATTATAACTACAATAATATCATTTAATCCGTCAATGAACAAGTTCTATAAACAATATCCCCACAATAATTCCTATGAGTGCAAACACTGTCGGCATACGGTTCTTACTCATCATAATTGACTGCGGTAGTATTTCAGCAAGCACTACATACAACATTGCACCACTTGCAATTGCAAACGAAACTCCAACTGCAATATCAGAGATCCCTCCGATCAGCACACCAAGTACAGCACCAACAATAGTAGTTGCACCCACAAGTGCAGTGATTATTATTGACTTGAACTTTGAAAGCCCACCGGCAGTTAGTGGAACAGCCACAGCCATACCTTCAGGAATATTGTGAAGTGCAATGAGAAGTGCCAGTGTAAACCCTAGAGCCGCATCACGTTGACCGGCTGCACCCAGCGCCAGACCCTCCGGTACATTATGTAGCCCGATTGCAACAATCATAATCATTCCCGAACGAAGCATACTCTTTTTTCTTGCAATCACATCATTTGAATGGAAAAATTCTGCGAAAGACTCATGCATTTTCTCGCCGCTCTTTTTACTGGATATTCTGTCAACAATATTGTTCAGTACGAAAACCATCGCAACACCAATGACAATACCTATTACTGAAATCGGAACACTGGACAACTCGACTGACTCCGGTATTAACTCAATGAAAACAATAGCAAGCATAACTCCACCGGCAAAAGACAAGAAAATACTTGTCATCTTGTCAGTTTTAGTTCCAAAAAGAGCTGTCAGGATAGCACCAATCCCCATTCCAACAACACCGGCAATCAAACTTAATAATATTATATGCATTTGCTTTACTCCTTATTAGAAATATGCAGTTAGCGAACACTAACTGCATATAGGTTAGCATACACTAACTGCATTTGTCAACAATATTTTTCAAATTATGTGAAATTTTTCCACATATCGTAAATCTTACACCTCTCCTGATGCGATGCCTCACCCACCAAAGTATTCAAGTATCGCCTCAACTGTCGCATCTGCCATGCGTTCTTGCTGCACAGGATCAATAAGCCAGACGAAATCTTCAATATTCTTGATAAAGCTTGATTCTAACAGTATTGAAGGTGCCCATGCCGGCCTGCAAACGAAAAAGTTCGCATGATTTATATTCCTGTTCCGGTTTGATCTGGGATTAATGTCATACATAACATCCAACACAGTTTGAGCTAAATCTACCGCATTGTGATTGCGATACCAGACAGTAAAGCCGCTGATCTCATCAGCATTTCTAGTCTCTGCAACCGAATTCACGTGTAAAGAAAGGAATAAGTCGGGCATTATCTGCCGACTCATATTGACCCGCTCTTGAAGGCTCACATCAATATCGGAGTCACGAGTTAAATAAACCGTTGCACCAAGATTTTCCAGTCGCTCCGCAAGCAAAAACGAATTTGTGAGCACAATATGCTTTTCAGCCATCTCTGCACCAAAGGGGCCGATAGCACCCGAATACTCGCCACCATGCCCCGGATCTATAAGAATGGTGATACCCGTAAGAGGCTGATCGCCTTGAGCAAGAGCTTTTCTTCTTCTCATATAGAAGCGAAACTCTCCATCATCATATGCCACAAAATAACCTTCGAGATTCTCTCCTTCACTAATTGTAAGCTCAATGAACGGGATGTCGCCACTTATTCCGCTTCGACTATCAGAAATCAATGCTTCTGATAAGTTTGTAGGAAGAGTCAAAGACGGAGCTTCCGTATGCATACCGAAATTAAGCCTTAAAACAGTTCCGTCATAGGTTGGGTGAACAACAGGAAATTCCTCTGACTGCCAGACAAGCACATCATAATCCGTTCCAACATGATAAACACCATCTCGGAGGATCTCACCGATATATTCACCCTCATCAGGCTCATCCTCGTCATTTTCTTCTTCGTCGTCGTAGTCGTATCCATAATCGTTATAATCATTGTCGTCACTTACACTCTCATCACGTACATATACAGCATTTCGACTTATCCAGACTCCACTTGAAAGTCTCAAAAAATTATTGCTTGATTCAGCAACAACACGGTCAACTTGTCCTCTCTCCAGCATAAAATCCGAACCGCCGGAGATGCTATGCGACTGGAAAACCCACGCTTCGCCGGACGTAACGATTACATATCTAGGAGTTGTTACCTCCGTAACTGTTACATTAGCTGTGTCACCCTCATTACCATCACCACCACCGCCGCCACTGCCACTGCCACCGCCGGCACCTAGTGTAATTGTTCGTGTTACATCATCTTGACCCTCTTGGCTGAATGTAAATACATTTGCACCTGATTCAAGAGGTGCAAAAAAGAAAAAAAAGCCCTCGACTGTACGATTTATAACTCGCTGACCATTCACAAACAAAGGAACATCAGGATCACTCGTACCAACTATATTAAAGCTTGAATTTGCCGACGCATTTATAGTGATATTATGATCCGGAAACCCAATCGATAACGTATCCAGAGTCATAATAGGGTCACGTGCCACAGTGTTGTCTCTTTCCATGTAGAACTCGCGTAAAGTATCCCCCAGCTCACCTCTAAGATGGTTAAAACGGAAGAAGATATTACCATCAACAACATCAGACAATCCCGTCATCTCCAGTTGACGAACCATTTCGCCCTCCCATTCCGGAGACTCCAGTTGATCCTCTCTCCATGCGGCATGGCCAATATATAGATCAACATTGGTATCTCTACACAAGTCAATCCACCACTCCAGTACCGGCACAAAATCAGCAGGTCCGAAGCCGATATACCAGTAGATCTGCGGGTTGATGTAGTCTACCCATTCTTCCAGAACCCAGAGACGTGTATCAGCATATAACACACTGTATGACTCAAATGTACTGGTTACATCTTTACCGAGGGGATCACTGGCATCATTTCTCCAAATCGCCGACGGAGATATGCCCCAGCGGACATTACGCCCCTGCTCCTCGTTTATATCACGAATAGTAGTTTGAATATCTCTTACCAAAATATTTACGTTTTCACGACGCCAATCTGCAAGCTCCATTCCATTCCCATAGCGTTCGAACGTCTCGGCATCATTGAAATCAGAGCCGGGATAAAAGTAATCATCGAAATGTATACCGTCGACATCATAGTTGTTAACCAGGTCAACAATACTATCTATAATCAACTGCCTCGCCTCCGGCAGACCCGGATCCAAAAACAGACCTTCATTCCCGTTCGCTGCAGTCCAAGCAACCGCCAAATAAGGGCGTTGACGGACCGGATTATCATATGAAAGCGTGTTTGGATCAGAGCTATCCATTGCGGTATGAATTATTCTATATGGATTAATCCAGGCATGAAGCTCGATACCATGAGCGTGACTGGCTTCAATCATGTATGCAAGTGGATCAAACCCGGGAACACCTTCACCTTGAGTGCCTGTGAGCCAGTGACTCCATGGGAAAATCGATGATTCGTAAAACGCATCACCTGTAGGACGAACCTGGAATATTATTGCATTTAACCCCAGTTCCGCAGTTGTGGTTACTATATCGTCGATCTCTTGTTTAAGCTCATCAGCAGATAGACCCGGACGAGAGGGGAAGTCTAAATTCAGAACCGATGTGAGCCAGACACCACGGAACTCTGTTTCAACAATCTGATAATCTTCATAGTCATTGTATAAGTCATCGTCATGCACCGCGTCAAGCTCCGCTTCTATTGTAGCCTGCGGCTCCGCATATTCAGGCACAACTTCTTCAGCAAACCGAGGTGCACGAACTTCAAATGAGAATAGCACAACCACAAACACCAACACTGATATGCGAATTAACACTTTGTGTTTGTTCATCCATTCGCTTAGTTTGCTTTGCTTTTTTTGTTCGTCTTGCTTCTCTTGTTCGTCTTGCGTATTTTGTTTTTCTTGCTTTTCTTTTTTCTCTAGTTTTTCTTCCGACATCTTGTATTTCAATCCCTTAACATTTTGCTGTGAACACAGTTTGTTTCCTCTAACTTCAGTTAATAATGAGTGCTATATTTTCATCAGCACATTCCATCATCGCAACAATTTAGCGACAATATTGTACCATGTCCCATCACTTTGCGTCAAATTGCGAAAAGCAAGCAAAGATTGCGTAGTGGCTATAGTTACCCACAGCCACTACTTCACAGACCTAATATTTGTCGCATTTATTCCAAGCAGGAAACTAGCTCGCTTTCCTAGTCTTTAAGTATGAGCGTATTTGAGCCTGCTCCGACTGCCCATGTCATGTACTGGAAACCATCGTTAAATCGCACAGCTCCGGTTTCTGCTACTTGCGCTCCGCTTGCGACATCAAAGGTAATGTAGACAAATATGTCAGAACCAAAGTATGGCGTTGTCATTCTTGCATTGTTCCACCTTAGTAAGATTACATCTGAACCATGTAGGTGACCAGGATATAGTACGTAGTCAAACATAAAGTCGTTACTATAACTAGATGCATCATATCTTACACTGGCAAATTGAGCATGGTTGGCCATCTGATCATGTGTCCAACCTTGTCCGGAACGCCAGTCATACAGTTCTTGCATATCAGGGTTCGATGCTATGGCATCAAAATCTAAACGCCAAACTTGTATCGCTCTCGGATTTGATAGAATTGATGAATCATAGTGCAATGTTAAAAATGTTAGACCCATACCTCTATCTGAATTTTGATATAGCTCTACACGCACAGACATTGTTGTCGATGTTGGTGCTACCGCTTCATAAGATAGTCGCCAGGTCGCACTACTTTCTGTAAACGCTCTTGCCAGTCCCGGCCTTTGCCCTAATGTGGGTGCACCATATACATGACCTACATGTTGGAACAATACGTTTGCATCGATTGGAGTTACTTCATAGTCACGAACCACGTCTGCTGGTGCAAGATTGATAACAGGTGCACCATATATGTGACCTGCATGCTGGAATAGCAGATTTGCATCTACTGGATTCACAATACCATCATCATTAACATCGCCCCAAAGGGACCATATGGAGTATAGGTGAATCACACCATCTCGTGCATAACTATTTAACACTTCTTGGGTTATGACTTGGCTCGTATCAAAGCCACTCTTGCCGATATCTGGTCTGCGGAGGCGTTGATTTTGATTAACGTTGCTTAGAGTACTAAGGCGTCCGGACTCATTTAGCACATCCGCTATAAACCAACCCCAGAATGCAAAGTCGCTGGCTATTCTTGGATAACGAGCTTCAAGTTCTTCCATGACTGATGTTACTTCTGTCATGTCTAGGGACTGACCGAACTCAATTGGTACGGCCACTGGTCTCATTGAGCCTATTCCGTAGAAGTTAAAGAAAACTGTTGGTGGAATCGCCCGACGCATATCCAATATCCCTGTTCCGAACCTGCGTTCCCAACCATCGGGTTCGTCAACATAATAATACATAATGTTGTGTTGCATCTCTTCCACAGTGAGATAGGGATTTGCCAACCTATACATAGCCACTGCCGCCGCAACATGTGGTGCTGCAAAAGATGTACCAGCAATTGTACCATGGCCGCCGTTGGCATGAGCATTTGTAATGTTTGTTCCCGGTGCTGCAAGCTGTACTAATAAACCGGAACTACTGAAATTGCTGCTTATCCATGGATCATCCCATCTGTCAGTCGCAGCTATACGTATTACGCCCTGAGGAGTGTTGTAGTGACCGAAATCATCGAGATTCCGTTCTTGATTTCCTGCTATTCCAACCATAATAACACCATTATCTATAGCGTAGTCTATAGCCTCTGCTAAACGCGTTGAGTATCGATCCGTCGGTAAGTGTGTGCTAACATTAATAACATCAGCACCATTTCTTACAGCAAAATCAATTCCACTGGCTATAGCATTTAAGTCCACCACTCTAGTAAGACTAACCCTTATTGGCATTATTCTAACATTATTTAGCCCATATGTATTCGTAACCACAACACCTGCCACCGGAGTGCCGTGGTTGACATAATCCGTCACATCTGTGCCTCCGCCGAAAGTTGCTAAACACCGTGGGTTAACAATTCTAGTTCCAACATTACCACACTCATCTTCGTACTCAAAGATTGGGTGATATATGTTAACACCTGTGTCTATAACGGCAACTATAACTTCTCTGTCTATATTGCGTACGAAATTTGCATAGTCAACTGTGCCAACTCTTTCCGCATTCCATGTACTCGGACCTGTATTAAGTGCTTCCAAATCAATGTCTGTGTGTGGTATTACTGTAATGAGATTAGGTTCAACCCATGTCACAACGTCTAACTCAGACAGCAACCCATAAGCAACTTGAGTCTCCTGTATGGTTTCAAACTGCAGAAATACTGCATCATCTGAAGTTCTAATTGTTGTCGTTGCACCAATGTCTGACAAGTCGTACTCTGTGTCCATACGCAGAATCAGACGTCTTGTTTGAAAGTCTCGTGTTAATCTTATCTGTTGTGCATCCGGCTCCCAATATACTTCGAATCCAAAAAATTCTTCCAAAGTACAAAGTGACAACATCAAGGCACCGTCCACAATTTTCGGTGCTACATTCATGGATTGTGGCAGACCATTAACATTCACAACAAATTCATCTGCTGTCATCTCAATAATGCTATCATATTCGATCGTAATACGCTGCGTCAACGTGTCAACCTCTAGTGATCCTCCGGTTCTTTCTATGAGAATAGATACAGGGAGCATAACTTCACCGTCCTCAAATGTAGGACGTAGCCCTCCAACCTGAGCAACCTCATATGCAACCCCATCTATCCACATATATGGATCATCTATCGAGAAGATAGTTTCGCCTATAAATCCGTCACAGCTGGTATCATATATCAATTGTGATAGCTCTACATCTGCATTTTCCCACACACTCTCCGGCTCAATCGGATTAGTGGCAATTGCTATCGGAAAACTTGCCAAAATCATGCAAACGACCAATAGTAAACCTACACTTCGTCTAATTCTTTCACTCATATGTCTTTCGCTCCATTTCATTAATTTGATTATTATTTTCCTGAACTGTGATTTTGTTTGATTTCCAAGACCCTCACTACTGTACCAATACCCATAAGAAGTGCAAGCAACAGAAGTGCCGACCATAAAAGCACATTGCTTTCTATGCCAGTTTGTGGAAGCTTTTCTTGGTTGCCATTATCATTATTACTGACTTCATCACCGGTGCCACCATTACTATCTTCGTCACCATTTCCTTGATCATAAACAACCGACCATACCGCAACAAGACTTATGGTTTCACCTACAATGACATAATTGAGTGCCATAATATTTTCTTCCAACGACACAGCACTTACTACATTAGGCACCATAAAATATCCATGTATAGCTGTTAAGTTTTTGTCAGCTAGATATGTCGGATTATGTATTCCACCAACATACACTCTCCAACCTTCAAATACATAATCATTTTCACTGTCTAACTCATCTCTATCAACCACATACGCTAAACTAAAAATAGTATTTACTCTGTGAACATACTCACGTCCTACGACATTGTTCACAGTATCATTGATTAATAGTCCTGCACCTTCCAGATAGTAATATATGCGAATTTTGCGATATTCATAGTCCGGAACTGTTTGCTCTATCGCTTCCCACTGTGCTACAAAGGTCATTGACACATCGACAATCATTTCTGCCAGATCTGCACTTGTCAACACTTCATTTCCAAGAAGCCAGCCTACGAAATTGTATCCGTAACGTTCAGGAACTGGTACATTTAATATGTCAATAAATGTGTTATATTCAACCAGCATTTCTATATCATCCGTATCACCACTAACATTACCACCTCCCAGGATAAAAGCGACTAGTTCAACTCGGTGTGAACCTCTGAAGTTTATGTCATAATTGTTAAGTAAATGACCGAATGGAAATATATAGTAATTTAGCGGTGTCGCATAACGTCCATTTCCGGCGGTGTTTCCGGAAAATGTACCTTCCTCAAAATGTCTGAGACTTCGGTAATTATTTGGGTTAATCGGATTAGGATAAATCCAGCCGAAGTCTGTAGGAGGAACGGATATTCCGCCTCCGTCCCTGCCAGCTGTATTATTTGTTATGGCTCCGCCTGTCATTGTAAAGCTCATGGCCCCTGCAATTTGTCCAATTGATATACCGCCACCATACTCACCGGCTGTATTGCCGCTAATTGTGCCGTCACTCATAGTAAATGTACCGCCTAGTCCAACCTCGAATACTCCACCACCAGTTCGATGCGCAACATTATAGCTGACTGTACCGCCATTCATCGTAATTGTATCGAGTCTAGCGGATATTCCACCACCAAAGTTAGCAATGTTATTTATTATTGCACCGCCATTCATCGTGAAGATACTGTAGTGTAAGTTTATACCTCCGCCCATATGAGCTTCATTTTCACTGATTGTGCCGCCATTCATAACGAAATAACTATCATCTATACACACACCACCACCTGATGCCAGGGCTCGTGTTGTGTTATTACCACTGATTATTCCGTCATTCATAACGAAAGTACCACGACCCCTGACAAAACTAGCACAACTATTTACATAAATGGCACCTCCACGTAGGTCAGCTGTGTTATCTGACACACTGCCACCATACATAGTTAACTCACCGGCATCAACCCTTATGCCACCGCCAAAATTTGCATTGTTGTTGCTAATTTCGCCACCATACATACTGAAGTTACTGTCTGGCTGTAGGTTTACACCGCCGCCTTGGACAGCTGTGTTGTTTGAAATACGACCGCCATACATCGTGAATGCACCATCGGCAATTCCAATGCCGCCACCCATAAATGCTGTGTTTCCTTCGACTACACTTCTGTCATTCATAATAAGTTCGCCGCCATTGATCATAATGCCACCACGGTGATTAGCTGTCCCTGTTCCACTAAGCCTGATTTCATTTAGTACCAACGTCCCATCCACACCAAAATGGCGTGCATTTGCTGTTGGTTGATATAGTGCCCCGCCTCCGGCGAGG
>Ga0123355_10001412_pt1 | contig 33532 bp, 12 predicted proteins | sample TergutEmb28metaG_3_FD_89872 | JGI IMG/M metagenome (GOLD analysis project Ga0123355, IMG submission 89872) | Embiratermes neotenicus P1 segment gut microbial communities from Petit-Saut dam, French Guiana - Emb289 P1 | ecosystem: Host-associated > Arthropoda: Insects > Digestive system > Gut ...
CGCCCACATCTGATGTTCAGAGAAGAAATGTCCTTGATCAACTTCACCTTGCCGTTTTCGATAACGGTTCTGCCGCATACGCCTACCCGATGCCCGCCCTCGATCGTTACGTAGCCTTTCGCAAGCTCTTCTTCATACGCGTAATAGGAATGATTGAGCATATTGTTCAGAATATTGCCGATCATATTTTCATCCGTGGCCTGTCCGATGATGTATTCTGTATTTTGAGAAAGGATGCGCACTTCTTGTCCCGCTTTGATTCGTATTTCCTCAAGCCCGTTCATGATTTCGATCGGAAGCTTTCTTAGCTCGCTGCTGATGCTTTCGGGAAGCTTATTCAATATTCCGCTTACGTTTCTCATCATTTCCTCCGTTGTATCTCGTATCGCTTTCGTATGGTTTATACATGATATTCTTCGGACAAGTTTTTATGCAAAAAAAATCGAATTGGTTTCATCCAATTCGATTTTTGCCCCCTGATTATTGTGCAATAGCTTTTACTAAATTGCGCAGTGGCTTTCACTAAATCATAGATTTAGGAAAGCTTTGCGTAAGGCCTGTTACCAAATCGCATTGCGATTTGAACAGAGCCATTACGGAATGACGATCCAAACCCAATTTTCAACTTCATTAAAGCTAAAGTCTTCGTTGAACATGTTTGGAACGACGGTGTTTATGCCCATTAGATCGAGCAATCGATGCGAAACCACCAACCTGCCGTCGCTTGAAATCAATGAACGGTCATCATTGAACGCATCGTAAAAGTCAATCGCCTCACCGTCTCTTACAATGATTGTGCTATCCACCGCGATCACAAATGTTGAATTTCGATATTCCACAACAGCAGCGGTTGCTTCGTTATCCCAGCGGAGCGTTGCACCGATATTTGCAGTCAGCTCTCTTAGCGGCATTCTCAAATGGTCTTTAAAGTAAGGTACCAATTCAAACGGCTTTATGGCGCTGTCAGGCGTAAACGCCGTCGTTATGGATGTATCATGAAAGTTGAACTCTGTATCGCCTAAAATAACGCTTTCAATATCCGATATTCTTACGATCTCCCTAAATAATGCCCGGAGTTTTAACGAACTGTTCTCTTCATCAGGCGTTATCGAAGAGAACCCGTGAGCCACCAGTTGAGAATAGGTTACAATTTCTCCATTGCTCATGCGGAAGAAAAGGCCGTCAATCACATTCAAAAGAAGATCTGTATGTGCATGATCGTTTCTTCTTTCAATGGCTATTCCAAGCGGTGTGATTTGTAAGACTGCTTCATCGCCAAGCACAAGCCCTCTTGTTTCAACGTTACTTGTCATTGAAATAACAATGTTCTGAGGCTCTGTCATTTTATTCAGCCGGATAAAGAAGTCTGCTTCGTCTTCATTCAGGATGTCCGCCGACAGAGCGAAATACCGCTTGTTGTCTGTTCTTCGTTCCCTGATTTCACGATGACTGTTACCGCTGATCCCTGCGGACTCGGGATCAACCACACCAAATGAAATGGTGTCCATACCGATAAATGTGCTGAATCCACGTTCATCTTCCGCGTTCAGCATTGCTCTTGTTTCATCGGTCAATGCTTCAACCGAGTAAATGATAAAGGCTTGATGTGTTGTTGCCAAAACTTGTTCCAGAGTAAGCGTAAACCGCTCATCGGTCACACTCTGCCTCGGTGTTTGCACAAATCCGTCCAAATACGATGTATCCCCTGTAAAAAACGTTCTTAAGAAATCGGAATTTACCGCAGCAAATACACTTGATGCCCCTAAAGCAGCCACTAACGCGGCAACCAATACGGTTCTTTTAATTCTATGCCTCATATAAATCTTCCTCTCCGATGGGATCGCGTTTAAAGTGTCATTGACACGTTCCTTAACGTCTTGTGACCGGATGACCGGCACGTTATACGCTTCGTTATGATCGATTCCCAATTCTTCAATCAACTTGTTAAGACGCTTATTCATAAACGCTCACCCCTTTCAATAAATTCTTCAGTTTATATCTCCCCCGTGCAAGTTTGGTTTTGACTGTGGATTCCGGATAACCGACACATTTGGCGATATGTTTGACTTTTTCCTCATAATAGTAATAGCGTAAAAATATTTCGCTGTCAGGCTCGCCCAACGCTTTGACCATATTCCAAATGGTTCCATTTTTCTCTTGCTGCTCTATTTCTATGTAAGGTTCGTCGTATGATACCGCCGCATATTCTTCAAGTGGCACATAGGGTTTGAATTCACGCAATTTGTTCTTTGCGCTGTTGCGTGCCACCGTTCCCAAATAGGTTCGCACACTCCCTTTGTTGTAGTCCAATTCAGACGCATGTTGCCAAAGGGAAATGAAAACAGATGCAACAACCTCCTCCACATCTTCCCGTGTCATGGACTGTCCAATAATATTGTAAGCCACCACAGAAACATACGGCGTATATAATTCGATTGCTTTTTCCAATGCATCACGCTTTCCTTTGCGTAAATTGTTTAAAAGTTTCAGTTCATCCATCGTTTCATCATCACCAACTTGCATTATGAGTATGTCGCAAAAATAACGTTATTTCCTTGTACGCTATTATATACACAAAAAGTCTTGAAATGGTTTCAAAAAATAATAAAATTTTTAAAAATTATTGATTCCGCGCACCAATACATTTGCTATAATATAGATGATCAAATTTTTTCGATGCTGAAAGGGAAAACAATGAAAAGATTTTTAATTTTGATAAGCATACTTTGTCTTGCGCTTGCAATGACAGGGTGCGGAAATACGAACAAACCGGATAACGACGAAACATCACAATATGAAAATGATGCAATCACAATACATATCCCACGTGAACTGTTTTTCACCGGTGATTCCGAAGAAGCGGTTCTTACATTTTTTGAAGAGTCCGGCGGCATCGTCACTGCGCCTGCCGAAGATATCGATACGTTTTGGATGAATTATCCTGACAATGCAGGAACCGTATGCATTGAAGTGAGGTTTTCACCGTCAGATTTAGCCACAGCGGGATTGGAATTGGAAAATGATATCCTATTCTATTTAGACGCAATTGCAACTGTCTCAGACCCTATTTCAGCATTTCAAATCGAAACGAGTGAAGCACTGACACGATTTGTTTTTATCGGTAGCTTTGTTGAAATTGCGCAAGATCGGAGAATTGTCGAACTGCTTGACTTTACGTTTCCCTATTTGGGTCAAATGGAATACTTGCGCCGCATCGTTCAGCAATACAACATGGCTGATTTAAAAGAAATTACATTTTATTTAGAAGATCATGAAATGGCGGAGCGTTTTGAACTTTACAGTTTTTTTCAAGACGCGCCGCCATTAGGGCTTTGTATACACCATTGATAAAAAAATGACTAACCCGCCGTCCAGCCGCCGTCTATCGTAAGCGCTGAACCTGTCATGCCGGAAGCGGCATCTGTGCAAAGAAATTTTGCAAGCTCTGCAATCGTTGAGGGTTCAATCAATTTTCGAATACTCGATTTTGCAAGCATAATGTTCGAAACAACATCGTCTTCATCTATGCCGTGCGTTTTCGCCTGATCCGCTACTTGTTTGTCAACAAGTGGCGTTTTTACGTATGCGGGACAAATTGAGTTTACCGTGATTCCAAGCGGGCCGCCCTCAAGTCCTGCCGTTTTGGTAAATCCCAGCAGCCCATGTTTCGCAGAAACATAAGCCGATTTATACTCTGAAGCGACCAATCCGTGAATTGAATTGATGTTGATGATTCTTCCCCATCCTTGCGCTTTCATTGACGGCCAAACATATTTCGTTAAATAAAATGGCGCAGAAAGCATAAGTGAAATCATAAAATCCCATCTGTCTTCCGGAAAATCTTCGATTGGTGAAACGGTTTGAACGCCCGCAACATTGATCAAAATATCCACTTTGCCGTATTTTTCAAGAGCAAAATCAACAAGCGCCTTGCAATTTTCTTTACGGCTTATATCTGTCTCAAAGTAAGCACAGTTTAGTTTGTCGGCTTCTTCTTTGAGCTTACCGCCATCAACGTCTGTCATAACGACGATCGCGCCATCTTCAGAAAACGCCTTAGAAACACCAAGGCCAATACCGCTTGCGGCTCCTGTAACGATTGTAATTTTTTCATTCAGCATTTCAATTCTCCTCTTCTTTCGGCGTAATATACAATTTGACTGTCTCAATTCGCCTTTCTTTTACGGATTCTATTTTAAAAACCAAATTCTCATGTTCGATAATTCGCTCTTCCCCATCGCTTTCATCCGGGATTTCTTCAAGGAAATCAAGCAAGAAGCCTCCAATCGTTTCATTGTTATCCGATGTGAGATGGATCCCCAATTTTTCATTCAAGTCGTCAAGGTGCATAAACCCACTCACCATATACGTATTTTCATCGATTTGTTCCAATTCAGATTCTTCCTCGTCATATTCGTCAATGATGTCACCCATGACTTCTTCGATGATATCTTCCATCGTAACAATGCCTGAAAAACCGCCATACTCATCGATGAGGATCGCAATATGTTTCTTTGTCCTTTGCAAATCAAAGAACAGCGCATCGATCTTTTTTGTTTCAGGAACAAAATAGGGATCTCTTAAAATATTTCGTAGTTCAACATTGTCAAACCCCTCTTCCCTGGCTTTGATCAGAAAATCTTTGATATGCAATATCCCGATGATGTTATCGCTGTCATTTTCATAAACGGGAACTCTTGAATGCCTCAGTTCCATCAGTTCGTCAATGTATTCCGCAGGTTGGTCGTCTATGTCGATCGTAAACACGTCCGTACGCGGCGTCATGATCTCATACGCCAGCTTATCATCGAAAGCAAAGATGCTGTTGATCATCTTGTGGCCCTCTTCTTTTAAAACGCCTGTCTCTTTTCCAACCTCAAGCATCGACATGACTTCATCTTCAAAAAACTCGTCAGCATCAACTTCTGAATTTTGTCTCGTGACGTACAAAAGCAGATCGGTTATTTTGGTCATGATAAAGACGAATGGCCTTAATATGGCAGAAAAGAAAGTGATTAGGCCGATAAAAAACAGCGCTGTTTTTTCCGGATATCTTAGCGCTACCCTGATCGGATAAAATTTTCCCACAACCAACGCAATCGAAGAAAGAATGATCGTAATGATCAAAACTGAAACTTGTTTTGGATACGGTATCGCAGCGTTTGCAAGCAAAATACTGAATCTTTCCGATACACTGATGGCAACGGCAATACTTAAAAGAATGGTCACAAACGTAATGACCAGCTGGATCGCAGATAAATACCGCTCCGGGTTTTCTAACAACTTCACGAGCCGTGTTGCTTTTTTGTTGCCGTCCATGGCAATATTTTTGACTTTATTTTTATTTGAAGATAATATCGCTGTCTCTGACGCCTTGAAAACAGCACCGATTAAGATAAGACCAATGAAAAAAATGATTAGTGCCGCGATCGGCATACTGGGGTCAGGACTGGAATCCATTTTGCGCTCCTTTCAAGCTGTATAAAATGCTTGTACAGCAAACAGTATACCATGGTGTCTTCTGAAAATCAAATTTTTCTCATGATTTTAGCATTAATGCTTTGATTTTTTGCTCATATGATATTATAATGATAGTTGTGTATCGGGGCGTGGCGCAGCTTGGTAGCGTACTTGACTGGGGGTCAAGTGGCCGCAGGTTCAAATCCTGTCGCTCCGACCATTGAATAACACCTTACAAAAGCTCTGTCGATACAGAGCTTTTCGGGTTTTTGTTATCAAAGATATCAGTACATATCGAACATCGATAATTGTTCTGCTTGTGCATCAAATTTGTATATGTCATCAAACACTTTATTCGCTCCATACAAAATGCCGTGTTTGCGACATTCTTCTTTAAAAATCCGCGAAAGTTGCGTACTGTTCGGACTTGGGCAATGATAAGCGTTGCCGAATGTGCGTATATATTTCTGCTTCATGCCCGGAAAATGCTCGTCTAGCTTCTTGTAAAAATATTCCCTGCTACCCTCGCGCATTGTCGTGCCAAACCCCCAGCCGATTATGCCGGTGACTTTAGCACGAGCGCAATAGTCCAAAATTCCACGCAAGTTTTCCTCCGTGTCATTGATGAATGGCAGAATCGGACATAACCATACCACAGTCGGAATGCCCGCATCACGACAGGCTTCAAGCACCGCAAATCGCTCAGCGGTTGTGGACACATTTGGCTCAAGTACACGACACAAATCTTCATCAAACGTTGTAAGCGTGATTTGCACAACGCATTTTGCTTTGGTGTTGATTCTCTGTAGAATATCCATGTCTCGCGTAATTCGTGCAGATTTGGTGAGTATTGCAACGCCAAAACCGTGCTTTTCAACCACTTCAAGGCATTGCCGCGTGAGCCTCAGCTCTTCTTCAAGATGAATATACGGGTCGCACATTGCGCCGGTTGCAATCATGCCGCGTTGCCTTCTTCTGGCAAGCTGATTGTCGAGAATTGTGACGGCGTTTCGCTTGACCTCAATATCCTCAAAATCGTGTTTCATTTGATAACACGCAGAGCGGCTGTCGCAATAAATGCAGCCGTGTGTGCAACCGCGATAAAGATTCATTCCGTTTTTAGGCGATAAGATTGTTTTGTAATCGGCGTAGTGATATTTATTCTCCATAGCTTCTTTCAACATTAAAATAACGCACTTTCGAACAACTTCCTGACCTCAGGAAAATGTTCTTTTATACATCAAATCCCCCATAAATTGACCATAACGACCCACCCCATCAGCGCCGCTGTTTCTGCGATCGCCTTTTGATGCGCAAGATGAGCGTTTTCATTTCTTAAGACACCAAAACCATATCCTTGTTCCTTGAGCCCTTCGATGATCATTGGCAACGCTGCCACAACGGCTTCGTTAGAAACATCATGCATTAAAACAATCAGTCGTTCTCTGCCATTCGCATTATTGACGATGTTTCCGGACAAAGCACGTGGGTCGCGCCCTGCAGGAGATGAACAGGTGTCCGCAGACGATACATGCCAATCAAAATCGACGTATCCTAACTCTTCTAATATGTTTCTTCGTATATCGATCGCTGCGCGACTCCAACTCATCGAACCGCCCGGGAAACGATAGATATTGGTGCGATATCCGAAATTGTCATATAAAAATTCGTGCATTCTGATCGTATCATCTCTAAAAAACGCCCCGCCATCATTGGCATATAACCTTGAAAAATTATGCGTAAATGAATGGTTGCCCAGTGCATGCCCCTCCGCGATGATTCGCTCGAAGATGTGGTCTACGCCACTTCTGGGCAAGACAAAAAAAGTAGCTCTTATATTATGTTCTTTTAATATATCCAGTATTTGAGGCGTGATGGTCGCAGAAGGGCCATCGTCAAAGGTGAGATACGCTATTTTTGACGGAGTTGGAGCAGGAGTCGGCAATTCGGGTGTTGGTTCCGGTTCTATCGCCGCCGCATCGTATTCTTCAACGATAGAATGGTCTTCTGTTTCAAGTTCAAGATATTCCGGAGATGACTCCCAGAAATCCGCTCCTACGATAAATGCTGTTGATAGTATGATCAGTATTGATAATATGATAAGTGTTGCGATTTTTTTCATAAACAGATGCCTCAACCTTTGCTTTTTCGACAAAAAATGTCACGATCAAACTTAGTATTATTATAAGCTTTCATTTACCAATAATCAAATGGAATTATTTCCAAGGGGAAGAAAACCGCCGTCTATCATTTTTGAATTGACAGACGGCGGAATTTAAACTCATATTTTTTGCTCAGGTGAATATTTGAAACCTACAACAATTATCTCCCTTGCATTTGGGAAAAGCTGGCTAAATCATGGAAATCATAACGAAAAGTCGTATCCCCAGGAAATTCAGACAAAGATGAATTGAATGCTAAAAAGTAATCCCCGCTGTCTGTGTGTATCCATATGCACATGGTCGAACCTACTCCACCCATCGGTAGTCCATCGTCCCATAGTTCAAACATGCGATCAGGATGTTCGATTATGATAACACTCAATATTTCACCTTCTGTGCCGTGTTCACAAAGTAGCCGTTCAAAATATTCATGGTCATTCATAAAATCAATAAACTCCGTATAAACCGGCCATCTTCCTATTCTGAAAAAACCGCTCGGCATCTCATCATCGAATATTCTACCATCCCTTAGAAACGTTTGTCGGTGAATATATCCTTCCCAAAACTCAAACTTATTAAAAACAAGGAAAGCGTTACTTTTCTTTGCTAACGCGTCTAATGATGGGTTCTTTAGAAACGCTTGGAAAGGCTCTTTGTTTATGGCGTAAACAATAACATCCCTGTCTATCGGCTGATAGTCCAATCCCAGTCTATACACATTATCCATATCATCTTCTCCCTTTTGGTACGAATTTTGTCCTGCTACGGAAAGAGCCGAACACGCACCAAGGATAAACATCAAAACAATTGAAATTAGTATCTTAACCGTTTTTTTCTTTTTTCTAATCATAGTAACTTTTCGCCTCCTATCTGTTTACGCGCAAAATGCCTTGAAATGTCATCGGGTTTGTGGCATCATCTCTCGGTATGCGCGATAAGAAATCTGCATGTGTTTGAACGTGCACATGCCCCCAAGAGTTATTTGATATAATAAGATTCTCATGCCCCGGAGCAGATAATGCACCTGTTATCACCGTAAAATGTCCTCTATAAACAACACCTGGATCCCTTGGATTGTTATTGTAAAAAGCGTAAACCGGGCCATCTGCCAAATGATTGCTCAACGCGCCAAAGTCTCTAACGTCTTGAGCACTTTGTACAAAAGGAGCGGCGTCCCAACGTCTCCCTGTATCCGGAGAGTTTAACGGCGATCCAGGTCTGTCATAGAAGACATCGCCACGAACCGATCTGGCTATCTCTCGCGCCCTAGCGCTGGCATCAGCTTGGTTCATAGAGCGGCTCGCGTGAAAATCTTCAACCATTACTTGCGCATACGCCCAACATAAATGAGTATCGAATTGTCGAAAAAGCGTAACTTCATGAAATACTCCAAAATCCACTCCCATACTATCTAAGCGCCTTATATTATTCGCTCTCGCATGCGCTGCGTCCATAGTACGCTGCGCAAGAGCTCTCCCAATGTCAGTTGTCGCGCTGTGAAAGTTTACGCTCGCTTCGCGCCATTGCCTCTGGTAACGCTCGATGAAAAACATCGCTTCCGCCGAACGCATGCTATCAATCGCTTGAGATGGAGTGGCTCTGTCTGAGAACAAATGCGTCCATGTGGTTTGGCCTACAACACCGGCATATTGCCCGGTATTTAATAAACCCTCCGCTCTCTTAAATGCATTGACCGCGAATTCTGTATTCGGACCGAATCTTCCATCAACTGCTAAGTGATTGCCGCGTGCGTCTCTGTACCCTAATGTATTCAGTCTTTGTTGCAGCAATCTTACGTCGTCGTTATTGGAGCCTCGAATTAAGTTTGCGTTTAAAACCGGTACGCTGTCAATGCCTGGGCTGCCACCTACAGCGTTGGAATCTTTCCTGACACTGGACATGATGTTTAAGCTGCTGCCTGCTGAACCACCGCTTACTGCATTATTGCCTACAGACATAGAACGGAAAGCGGTTACGGCCGCTTGTGCCATCGCATTTTGAAGTCCTTGGAATATAGGAACCGGCGTACTTTGCCCGCCTCCCGAACTTCGATTCCTTATGACGTTTGCTACCACTGTCACAACCGCTCCTACAACCGCTGCCAGCACTCTGGAGTGGCCGGTCGGGTCAAAATACATAATCGGTTCGTTGTTACAATAGGTATAGAAGTTCAAAGATAATGGATCCCTGATACAACCCCTGAACGTGTCCTCTTGCATGAACCTGGCAATGACCGGGTTGTAGTGCCTCGCGTTGAGGTAGTAGAGCCCGGACTCTTCGTCCCACCGATACCCCGCATACCTGAACGGATTGTTGACCCTTACGGTTTCTTCTGTAATGTTGCCCCACGGGTCATAATAGTATTGAGCCGCAACGGTTCCGTTCGGGTTCAGCAGCGCTGTAACATCGCCTCTACCGTTAAACATATACAGGAATGTGTCATTATCCGCTTGCCTCTGAATCAGGTTAAGGCCAAAGATATTTCTCGCGGTCTGAGCGCCCTCAGCATTCACTTCAAGAATAATCCTATCATACTTTAATAAATATCTCAAGGTTCTGCCGTTAACAGTTCTTTCGACACGAAGTCCATCCCCATTGAACTTTGACAGCGTCGTATTTTCACCGACCACTGCCTTGATCAGGTTATTACGCTTGTCATACGCATAGATCGCCGTATCATCATCTGCCCCCTCAATACCGAGCAAGAATAACCCGATTCCTCCGTCCATAGCACTTGTTGCTCCGCTTGTCAAAGAGTAAGAGGTGCTGCTGATCATATTTCCGTTGTTGTCGTAATAGAAACGAGATCCGCCTGCCGCTATGCCGTTTACAGTTTCTGATGTGGCTACCAGCCTGTTTTGCGGATTATTTGAATAGCTTGTTACTGTTGTCTCCCCGCCATATATAACAGTCTCAGTGCTTCTATTCCCACTTGCGTCAAAGGTGTAGCTCGTAAGCCTTCCGTCCGGCTCTGTGACAGTAAGCAACCTGTTTAAAGCGTCATACGTATACGTTGTCGTGCCTTTTCTGTCCACTTTGGCAATCAGGTTATTGTTCGCATCATACGTATAGCTGTACGCCTCGATTGTCAGCATGCCTCTTCTGTTCACAAGTGTATGCAGCATATTATTCGCATAATATGTATACTCTGTTATTGCCCCGTTTGCGTACTCTACACTTCTCCTGTTTCCGTTTGCGAAATAGGTATAGGTTGCTACGACAGCGTTTCCGTCCCTTACCTGATGAAGTCTTCCCGCTCTGTCGTAAACCCGGAGCGTTATGTTTCCTTTCGGGTCTGTTGTCCTTTCGGCCACAAATCCTGCCGGAATCCCTGCTGTAATGTCATACTCAAATACCGTTCTTCCGATCAGCGGCATGGTTTTGCTCGTGACTCTTCCAAGTTCGTCGTACGTTCTTGTTGTCGTTCCGGAGTTGTCTGTCATCACAAGGAGATTTCCACTGTTGTCGTACGTGTAGGTTATGATCTCTCCGCCCGCGTCATCGCTTGTCCTTCTGCCATGAATATCATACGTATAGACATGTATGACGCCGTTTCTGTCCACTTTTTCGGCAAGCGAGCCGTCGGGGAAAAACGTGTAAAATTCGGCTTTGGCCTGGTCAATGATGCCGCCCTCAAGCCCTCCGGCGTCAATTCTAATGCTCATGAGGTTTCTTGCATTGTAAACAAACGTGCTTGTGTTGCCTCTTCCATCGGTCTGCGTGAGCAAATTCCCGGCATCATCATACGTATAGATCATTTCTTCTCCGAGCGGATTCGTCACTTTGACGAGCCTTCCAAGTGCATCGTAAGAGAAATTCGTGACGTTACCGCGCCCGTCCGTCTGTGATATCTGATGGCCTACAAGGTCAAATCCTTGTCTTCTGATGTTTCCGGACGCGTCGGTGGTTGAAATCAGTCTTCCGGCTCGGTCGTATCCAAAAGTAGTCGTGTTTCCAAGCGCGTCGATTGATGCCACTTGCATATGGTTGTCATTGTAAATCAGCCTTTGAATCACATTGCCTGTCGCGTCTCTGCTTTCAATCATCCTGTTCAGCGGGTCATAAGTGTTTGTACGCGTATTGCCCAGCCAGTTTGTTACGCTTGTGGCATTTCCGTTTCTGTCATATGCAATTGTTGTTGTCTGAGCTGTAAGCTGCCCGTTTACGGTTACCCATACCGTTTCCGAAATTCTACGGTTTAAGTTGTCGTAAGTAAACTCCGTGACATTGCCTCTTTCATCCGTTACACGCCTTAAATTGTGGGCAAGATCATACCGGAAGCTTCTCGATATCGCCTGCGTGCCGTCACTTTGCATCACGGTTTCGGAAAGTAGGTTTCTGCGAGAATCGTACACAAAGGTCGATACACGCCCCATCGATGTTTCACTTCTGGCAACATCACCAAGGTTTGTATATTGATGCGATATTGTATACGCATCGATTGTCTCATCGCCTGGCAATATCACCTGCCGAACCTCGCCGATGTTGTTGTATGAAAATACGGTGGTGTTGCCGTTTCCGTCTGTTTCCGTCAGCATATTTCCTGCAAGGTCGTACGTTCTGCTGCTTACCGTGACGCCGTCCACCGCAACCGCCGTTATTCTCCCCTGTCCATTGTACGTAAATGAAGTTACAGCGTTGTTGGCATCTGTTTCCGACACAAGTCTGCCCGCGCCGTCATATGCAAACGTTCTTGTAAAGCTTTCCCCTCTATACGCAGCTTCCGCGTCAAGAACGGATATGACCCTGTCCGCGGCATCAAATTCTTGCCTTGTCACATGCCCAAGCCCGTCTGTCGCTGTCAGTTGGTTGCCGTTTAAATCATACGTAAACGTATTTGTAATTGTTCTGAAATTTCCTGAACTGTCTCTGTAAATCTCTCGCGTCGCAACGATTCTGTCTGCTTTGTCGTATTCGAATGTTCTGCGGCTCATCGTTTCGATGGCAGCGCCAGGAACGTGGTTTTTCGGTGTGACTTCAGCAATCACTCTGCCTGCCAGATCATAAGCGAAAACAGAGACTCCACCTTCTGCATCCGTTACTCTGGTGAGAAGCCCTCTCGGGTCATATTCAAACCTCGTTGTTCTGCCCAGTGCGTCTGTTTCTGTCAGGACGTTGCCTCTCAAATCGTGTGTAAATCTCATCACTGCAGTGCGGGCGACGCCATGTTCATCAACTCTGGTTTCATGCACAGCATGAACTCTTCCCAAAAGATCATACATAAAGAATCTATCATACGAATTGCCACTATTTGGGTTTATATGGCTGATGATGTTCCCTTCTCTGTCGAACCCGAAAACATCTCTAAGCACCGAAGTTCCGCTTACGAAATCCCCCGGGTTTACGTGGCGAATGCTTTCCCTTACCCTGCCAAAATGGTTGAATCGGTTCGTCATTTGATCAAAGTCCATCGCGCTTCTGTACACACGCTGAATCACTGTATGCTCCGCGTCCACATACGTATAGGTAATCCTTCCGCCCATACTGTCCGTTTTTTCAATCACTCTGCCGATGGCATCATAAACGAAGCCTTCCCATATCAGGTTTCCTGTCGGTACAGCAAGTGCGCTTACCGTGTCTGCTGAGCGAACTTCCCTGATCACATTGCCCGCTCTGTCATGTTCAAACCCTGTGTACATGTATACGCCCGTGCCTACAGGCGACCATGTACCGATCACTCGGTTCAGACCATCATAAGCGAAATGCGTGCTGTTTCCTCTCGGATCCGTACTTCTGATGAGAGTGCCGTTTGCCGCAAATTCATTTGTGCTGTGGCCTCCGTCCGGATGGTCTGTCCTGATAAGCCTGCCCGCAAAATCGTAGGTTTCTCTTGTTACGGCTACGTCTGTTTGATTCAAATGCCTTGAATGGATAACCTCGGTTCTGCCGTCCGGCCTGATGTGATAGCTGAATTCATCCGTAAGGATAACCGGCGAAGTGCTAGTTTCTCTGAACGATACGGTTAGAAGCCTATTGAGTACATCATACGTATAGATATTCTGAAACCCATTGTACAATGTTTCGGTGAGTACATTCCCATAAATATCATACGTAAAGCTTGTCACAAATCCGATTGGGCAAATTTGCATCTGAAGCAAGCCGTTGTCAAAGTACCGATAACGGAACCCATGATCCGACGCATTATATGTATTCGCATTTGTACTCATATGATGCGCATCGAACGTTGTCGGGTCGTTTGCCGCAGCATACTGGTTCGGCATGATCCTCTGAATGAGGTTGCCTCTGTTGTCGAAAATATCCCTTTCAGTTGCCACACCATGAAGGTTTTTTCTGATCACGCGCCCCTCTCTGTCATAATAGTATCTTGTAACATATCCCTCTACGCTTATTTCATAAATCAACCAGCCAAGACAGTTATGTCGATGGGTCGTTACCTGGCCTAACGCATTTGTTGTCCGCAATACATTTCCATTCGCATCATAAGTAAAGCTCGTTACATGTCCGTTCGGATCTCTTCTGCTTCTTAAAAGCCCTCTTATGGCTCTGCCGGTCATCGCCTGCGCTTCTGCCTCTGTAAAGTAGGTGTTTTCTGTAATCACGAAATTACCCTGCGGCACACCGGGCGAATACACATCGGTTCCGTTCAGCGGCCTCGCGATCCTGACAAGGTTGATGTTGTTTTCACAGTAGACAAAGAATGTCATCCTGCCGTCTTCATCTCTTTCGGAAATAACGTTGTTGTTACTGTCGTACGTAAATTCCCGGATGCTGCCGTCCGGGTTTATCTGTCTTGTGATGTTCCCGCGCGCATCCCGCTCAAAGGTTGTTGTATTTCCGTTTCTGTCTGTGAATGACCTGATTTCACCGAACCAGTTCAGACCGCCATCGGTAAAGTAGGCCGTCCTTGTTTCCCTGCCTTCCTCGTCTCGTTCCCTGATTGGATGAAGCATCCGGTCAAACCATGTAATTCTTGTCCTGCCGTTGTTGTCTGTAACCGTTACACTGCCTTCTACCGGATTATATACATACGTTTCCGTTCTTCCGAAAGCGTCTGTAATGGTATGTACTTTGGGGAATGCCTCGCCCGGATTTCTTGGGTGGTACGTGATTGTTTCGGTCACGTTGTTATTCGCCCCCACGCCCATAATCGTCCTCGCGTTGTTGCTCGTCCTCGTGCTGATAGTCATCCTTGCGTTGTTACTTGCCCTTTCGCTGTCGTCCGCATCGCCGATTTGGCTTAAAAATCCGTTTTCGTCATATGCATAACTGCTCGTAAACCCACTTGGGTTTGTAACAGATATGAGTCTCCCATCACTATTATACGCAAAACTGACAGTCCGTCCAAAGGGGTCTGTGATTTGACTGATGCGAGCTGTGCCCGGTCTTCCGGGCGAGCCGCCGACGTAAGCAACTGTGCTGACCCTGCCAACCGGGTCTGTAATCGCAGTCACGTGCCCATGCACGTTCACGTCGAGCGTGATCCGGTTCCCGTTTCTGTCTTGCATCCATATCATATGCCCTGCCGCGTTGTATCCATATGAATACTGATCCGGCGTTGTCAGAACTCTTGTCCCGTCCGCTTGCCGAACGATCGTGCTTCTTGAGTCTCTCGCTGTGTATTCCCCCGTTACCACGTTCACTGCAAATGTAATTCCGCTGCCGTTCGGAAGCCTCACGACGGAGTTGTTTCCGCTGGCCGTAATCCTTGACTCAAACCCAAACGTCCATCCCCTGCTAATCGAACTCGCCCTGTCGTCTCCGGAGTTATAGGTTCTTGAAAATACCATATTGAATCCCGGAGTGCTGTACTCCATATCCACAAATGTCCTGGAAAAATTACCGGACGGGTTTATATGTTCATCACCGAAGTGGAAAAAATCGGAGGTCAACATGCTGATGGGGGCAAATTCGACGGTGCTCGAATGACCTACGTTGTTCCGTCCTGCAATCGCGAAAATGCCCTCAGATGTCATTGCTGTTCCAAAACTGTACGTTCTTCCGGTTGGCCCCGGCCAAGTAAACCATCTGTCAAGCACCGGACTGTATTCGAATACAAGCGGAAACTCGTTGAATCCGTCTGTTCCGCCAATCACATAAAACGTATCCCTTGCTGCGCCTCCTGCAAGTCCAAGATTGTGCGGAAGCGGCGCTCTTGTTTCCCATGTGTTGTTTGCGATGTCAAAGACTTCAAGTACATTCATCGGATCCACTAGATTATATGGTCTAAAAAGACTTGTCGCTCTAAATCCACCGGCTACATAGATTTTGCCGTCTATGACCCCAACACTCGCCCCAAATCTGCCCGTAGGCATAGGCGCTCTTGATGCCCAAGTATTTGTCGCGGGATTGTATTCAAAAACTGTGCGAAGAGTATTCCAACCATGAGTCCTGCCGCCGATCACATAGATTTTGCCGTTGGCTTCCACCACCATTGCATTCCGAAGCCGGAGGGGCAAGTTCGCTCTTACCTCCCACGTATTTGTCACGGGGTCATATGCCTCTACCCTGTCCGTTGCAGAAGGGGTGATAGTGGTTCTTTCGGGAACTTGCCCGCCGATCGCATAAAATCTGCCATTTACCACTGCCGCTCCAAAATATGCCCGCGCTGTTGGCATCGGAGCTCTTTGTTGCCACATGCCATTTTGATATACGTACAAATGGTTAAAATATTGCGTCTGGCCAAAAAAAGTTGTTTGATGATATCCACCTGCGGCGAAAACGGTATCACCCATTGCCGCTGCCCCAATACCCGCCGCCGCATAACCTATGGCACCTCTTTGCATCCAAGGGCTTCTGGCAACAGAATACCGAACAAATCCCGTCGAATACGCGTCCGTGCCTGTAAAAATATATGCCCTGTTATTTAATACAGTGACCTCATTTAAATGACCCCAAAAGTTAAATGTGCTATAACGTGCCCATACGTTCTCTGTAAAATAGTATTCGTAGATGTTGATCGTACGGTGGCCATATCCTCTCCAAAAACTGAACATGACGTCCTGTATAACAAAATATAGGCTTCCATGATGGTTTGTTGTCGGTGTCCTGGTCTGCCATGTATCGCTGTTTTCATCGTATAGCAAGAAACTACTTCCCCACGGCTGCTTTACGAACAGCGTGTTGTGTAACACATCGCTGTTCGGACTTGTTTTGGCCGCCGGCAGGTCGTTTTTGCTAACCCATACATCAGAAAGCGGATCATACCGGTCAACAAGTACGCCCCCTCCGGCCCAGCCGCCCAGCAAATAGATATGCCCGTTGTAAAATGTTGCACTCGCGTAGGCGCGCCACCTAGGAGTAGGCGCTCTTTCCGTCCATGTATCCGTTCCGGGGTCGTATTCATATACCATCAGGCTGTTTGTAAACGCGCCTGTTCCTGTCTGCGCGGTTCTGCCCCCGATTACATATATGTTCCCATGTGCTGAAGCAATCGCAGAGTTTTCAAAGTAATGCGGCATATCTGCCCTTTGTGTCCAGCGATCAGCAATCGGGTCGTATGCGAATACAGCTCTTGAACGCTGTCCTCCTCGCCTCATGCCGCCCATCACATAAATTTGACCATCTGCCTCTACGCTTTGAAAAGCTCTTAAAGGAACAAGAAGCGGCGATCTTGAGTGCCATCCGAGGTTCAGTTCCTCTACGTATGGCATGATATAGTTTCCGTTTCTTCCGCCTACAATGTATACTCTACCGTCAAGCAGAGCAGCGCCCATGCCTGACCTTGCAATGTTCATGTGATTTTTTGTTACATAAGCAGTGCTTGGATGCGCCAATGAAGAATGTATGATTGTTGATGTCCACACCGGACTTCTGTCAGCGGTATGCCCTCCAATCCCTATAAACCGGTCTTCCGTAAGAACGCCCGCCGCATTCACCGCAGGTATACGCGATGGCCCTCCATGCACGGTTATACCGGTATGGATGTTGTATCGCTCCTCTGAATCTACCAGGTTTATCGTTAAGAAAGACCCGCCTTGAATGTATATATGGCCGTTATGGTAAAACGTAACCTGCCCGATCCTTGGAGTGCTTCTGATATCTGGCATTCGTGTAAACTCAAATGTTCTAGGGTTAAACGCATGAACGTGAGAGCCTATGAAGCCACCGCCGAGATACTGACCTCCGATAATATATGCCAACCCTGTCGTTGGGCTGAATGTTGCTGTCCCACCTCGTGCCAACGCAGGTGTATATCCATTTCTTGTCCATGTGTTTGTAGCCGGATCAAACACATCAACGGTTGTTGAATATGGGTGCCCACCCCCGACGCCCAATACATAGATTCGATTGTCATACACAAAATATGCAAAGTTGGCTCTGGCATGCGGCATATCCGCCTTTCTTGTCCATGTGTCTGTCTGTGGGTTATACTCTTCAACAACGTTGCCGCCTCCATGTCCGCCAATCGCGTAGATTCTGCCATTCACCGCTACGACGGCAAGCCCATGTCTGGGCACAGACATGGAGCGCCTCATGCTCACAAACCCATCTGCATAAAGTTCAAAGTCTTCACTATCCGGTATGACTCCGGGGTCGATCTCTTCCCTTGGTGGGTCGTCTACGATAATGACATTGCGGTTCGGCGCAGTTTGGTTTGATACTGCGAACGCCGCATTTATTTTTCGCCCACCCCTTACTTTATCCTGCAAACCTGTTACGGTATCGGACGATGATATGATCCTTTCCCGCACTTCCGCTGCTGTATTGTATCTGTCAAGCGAAAACAAAAGGGCGGCTTTCCCGGATACATAGGCCGCCGCAAGCGACGTACCGTTTCCTTCTTCGTAGGTGTTATGAAGCCACGTCGTTAAGATTTCTGACCCCGGTGCCGCTACATCGACTGTATTTTGCCCGAAGTTTGAAAAATGACTCAACCTGCCGTCTCTGTCGATTGACGCGACGGATATGACATTATCCAGTTCAAGGGAAAACGCAGCGGGATATACAGGGTGATTATCGATGTTAAACCCACTGTTTCCAACAGCGCATACAAACAGCATGCTACTGCCTGCAATCGCTTCATACAGCGCGGGGTTCTGGTGACGGCTGCCGAAACTCATGTTGACGACCTGCGCGCCTCGTTCTTCCGCATAATGGATCGCCGCGATGATATCGCTAGTAAATGCGGCGCCGCCCTGAAATACTTTCAGCGGCAGAACCTTTGCTTCCGGCGCTACGCCCGCGATTCCAATCCCGTTGTTTGCTTGTGCGGCGATGACCCCTGCCATCATCGTTGCATGCCCCTGTTCATACCAACGTTCAGGGTCGCTCACGATATTGTTGTTATCGATAAAATTCCAGCCCGGCAGCAGATTGCTTGCAAGATCCTCGTGCGTCGCTTCAATTCCCGAATCTAAAAGCGCGACAATAACGCCTTGGCCTTTTGCCTGCTCCCACGCAGCTATGACATCCGCATCCATTCTGTAGGAATCAACAGACTCCGTGTTACGTCCAAACCTTGAAAACACACCGCCAATGGTGTTTAAAAAGCCCGTATTTTCCTCATCAGCAATGTTTTGTTCCTCAGAAACCAGTGGTGTGTAAACCTGTTCATGTCCCCACTGCTGCGCAAGTAACGGATCTGCCGCCAGCGGACTCATTGCATAATCAGGTTGTATGAACGCAATCTCGCTCATGTCTACTTCCCAAAAAGCAGTCTCTATGAGTTCCTCTACCGTCATCGGTTCATAAGTGCTCAGAACCAAGATGTTTTCCGCTTCTATAGCCTGTACGGAAACTGCATCGGCTCTTTCCGCCATCCTGCGAAGCTGCCTGGTTTCTTCACGCAAGTTCTCTCTTCGTCCTTGCCTAGTTTCTGTCCGGCCTGAACCCTGCCTTCTTGTATGTACGATCATTGACTCGTCAAAGACTGCCTCGAGGCCTTCCGATTTGAGTTCTTGCCATGTTTCGCTGTCTTCTCTATACCGAATAATGAAACGATTTGTTTCATATGTCTCGTCAACAGCAAAATCGATATCAAATTCATTGTATCGGTCTTCTTCCAGAAGCTCCTCTTCGAGCAGCTCTTCTTCAAGAAGTTCTTCCTCAAGCTTTTCCTCTTCCGATTTTTCTTCTTCGAGTTCGGTTTCTTGAAGTTCTTCGTCCTCAGGGGCTTCAAAACTGTTTCTTTCGCCCTCTTCAAACGCATTCAATATCTCCTGCCACGCCAACTCTTCCTGAATCGTTTCAGTAATCGCCTGTACCGGCACCGTCGTAAAGAAAAAGCAAGCAATTAATGCGATGCTAAGCATTTTTCTCATAGTTCGTCTATACATAAACATCCTCCAAATAATCTCAATCTTTTACTAGATACGTAGCCCTTTATTGATTTGAAATGTGTATCGTACTGCTTTGCGTCCTCTTCGCTTCAAAAGGTACGATGTTAACGACACCGCTATATGTTTTTCCATCGGGGATCGCTTTGCCTATCGTGAACCTTATTTCCCCCAGCGATACATGCGTGATCGTTATATCTGTCCCTTCTATTCTTCCCACACCCGTTTCTCTTTCGTTCGTAAATCTGCTTAAGCGAGTGACATCAAATACCGCCGAGTCATATGTTATTACGACCTCTAAATCATTGAAATCCGTTATGCCCGCTACTGAAACTGCTATGTTGTATTCGGTGCCTGAAACTGCATCAATGATAATATAGCTAGAGCCAAGAACCGGTGGTTGCTGTGAGCTGTTTTTTAAATTTAAAAATCCCTGACCGTCTGGACCTAAGACCTGCACCGGTGTATGGCGACTTGTTATCGTATCATCACCTAGCTGGCCTTGATGGTTTCGCCCCCAAGTCCAGACCGTTCCGTCTTCTTTTAACGCTATACTATGATTACTTCCGGCAACGATTTGCTCTACGTCGGTTATTCCGACTACTTGCACCGGTATCGTTCTTCGCGTTATCGTTCCATCCCCCAACTGACCTTGATGGTTTCGTCCCCAAGTCCAGACCGTTCCATCTTCTTTTAACGCTATACTATGATTACTTCCGGCATCGATTTGCTCTACGTCGGTTATCCCGACCGTCTGCTCCGGCATGGTTCTTTGCGTTGTCGTTCCACCTCCTAATTCGCCATCAAAATTCCTTCCCCATGCCCAAACAGTTCCGTCTTCTTTTAGCACTATGCTATGACTAATTCCGGCAACGATTTTTTTTACGCCAGTAAGTCCAATTACTTGTACCGGAGCAGTCCTTCGCGTTGTCGTTCCATCTCCTAATTCTCCATTCGAATTATTCCCCCACGCCCATACCGTTCCGTCTTCTCGTAGCACAATACTATGACCACCGCCAGTCGCAATGGCCGTGACATTCGTAAGATTTTGTACTTGCACAGGGGTACGCTGATTCTCTAGCGTACCGTCACCAAGCTGGCCATGCATATTCGACCCCCAAGCCCATACTGTTCCATCTTCTCGTAGCGCAAAATTTTGTGCGCCACCAGTCGCAATAGAGGTGATGTTCGTAAGGTTTTGTACTTGCACAGGTGCGTGGCGATTCGTTGTCGTACCGTCTCCAAGCTGGCCATTCGTATTCGTCCCCCAAGCCCATACTGTTCCGTCTTCTCTTAATGCAACGCTATGGCTCCCTCCTGCCGTAACGGCAGTGATATTCGTAAGATTTTGCACTTGCACCGGTGTGTGACGACTCCCCCATCCGGTACCATAGCCAAGTCGGCCATCAGCATTCGACCCCCACGCCCAAACAGTTCCGTCTTCTCGTAGCGCAACGGTGTGGGCGTAACCCGCCGCAACCATCGGTGTCGCTATAAGGGAACCATCTATCAATCTTAAATTCACAGCTGCGCTAAGTTCTCCATATTCCGCATGAATGACTACTGTTCCCAGCCTCGCTTCATTTGTTACCGTTACAATTCCCGTAACACTATCTATGCTCACGCCCGCATATGCTTCTCTTAGAGAGTACGTTATTTTCTCGTTGCCTTCTCCATTGTATACTCTTGCTGTAACCGATATGGTTATATATCTTTCGCTTGGGATAGCCACCATATATTGCACATTTGAAAACGCCATCGATGTTGGTTCAAAAAACGGCGGCAACTGAGGTCTTGTACTTCTTCCTAAGTTTAGAAATCCCTGACCACCTGAACCCAGAGTCTGCACCGACATATGACGATTCATTGTTGTCCCATCGCCAAGTTGACCAAACCAATTCCAACCCCAAGCCCAAACTGTGCCGTCTTCTCGTAGCGCAACATTATGATCGTGACCCGTCGCAATGGCGGCAACATTCACGAGATTTTGTACTTGCACAGGGATCCTATTTGGGAAGCCACCCGGGCTGCTCAATCCCCAAGCCCAGACCGTTCCATCCTCTCTTAGCGCAAGACTTTGACTACTCCTGGCCGCAATGGCGACAACGTGTGTAAAATTTTGCACTTGCACCGGCGTATGGCGATTCGCTGTCGTTCCGTAGCCAAGTTGGCCATTAGAGTTCAATCCCCAAGTCCAGACCGTGCCATCTCCTCTTAGCGCAAGACTATGGCCACCGCCAGCCGCAATCGTGGCGATATTCGTAAGATTTTGTACTTGCACCGGCGTATGACGATCTACTGTCGTACCATCGCCAAGTTGACCATTTGCGCTGTTACCCCAAGCCCAGACTGTCCCGTCTTCTCGTAGCGCAACACTATGTCTTTCACCCGCGGCAATGGTAGTGACATTCTCCAGATTTTGTACTTGTACTGGTATGTGGCGATTCGTTGTCGTTTCGTCACCAAGTTGTCCTGATCCGTTCGCTCCCCAAGTCCAGACTGTCCCATCTTCTCTTAGCGCAAGACTATGGCCACCGCCAGCCGCAATCGCGACGATATTCGTAAGATTTTGCACTTGCACAGGTGTATGACGATCCGCTGTCGTACCATCGCCAAGTTGTCCTGATCCGTTCGCTCCCCACGCCCAGACCGTTCCGTCTTCTCGTAGCGCAACATTGTGTGCGCTACCCGACGCAACGGTGGTGACATTCGCAAGATTTTGCACTTGCATAGGTGTTCGACGACCCGTTGTCGTACCGTCGCCAAGTTGACCCTGCCAATTCATCCCCCACGCCCAGACTGTCCCGTCTTCTCTTAATCCAATACTATGGCCTTCACCCGCCGTAACCATCGGTACCGCTATAACATCAATCGGCGGCGGTAACTGAGGCTGTGAGATGTTTCTTAAATTTAAAAATCCCTGGCCCTCTGAGCCCAAAACCTGCACCGGCATATGGCGGTTCACTGTCGTATCGTCGCCAAGCTGGCCATCATTATTCAAGCCCCAAGCCCAGACTCTTCCATCTTCTCTTAATCCAATACTATGAACCGCACCTACCGCAATGACAGTAACATTCGCAAGATTTTGTACCTGCACCGGGGTATCACGGGTCACCACTGTACCATCGCCAAGCTGGCCAACGGCATTATCCCCCCAAGCCCAGACCGTTCCATCTTCTCGTAGCGCAACGCTATAGAGTTCGCCCGCCGCAATGGCGGTAACATTCGTAAGATTTTGTACTTGCACAGGGGTATTACGAGTCCCCCATCCCGTACCGTCACCAAGTTCACCAGACCAATTTGACCCCCAAGCCCAGACCCTTCCGTCTTCTCGTAGCGCAATACTGTGGTTGCTACCCGCCGCAATGGCAATGACATTCGTAAGATTTTGCACTTGCACTGGGGTATGGCGTTCCGTTGTCGTACCATCACCAAGTCGGCCATCAAAGTTCTCCCCCCAAGCCCAGACTGTTCCGTCTTCTCGTAGCGCAACACTATGGAAATAACCTGCAGCAATGGTGTTGACATTCGTGAGATTTTGGACTTGTGCAGGCGTATGACGATCCGCTGTAGTACCGTCGCCAAGTTGACCTTGGTCGTTCGCCCCCCAAGCCCAGACCGTTCCGTCTTCTCGTAGCGCAAGATTATGATTACCTCCTGCAGCAATGGCGATGATATTCGTAAGATTTTGTACTTGCACAGGGATCTCACTATCCCATCCTGTGTCGTCGCCAAGTTGGCCTTGACCGTTATGTCCCCACGCCCAGACTGTTCCGTCTTCTCGTAGCGCAATACTATGATCCATGCCCGCCGCAATAACTGTGACCTCCGTAAGATTTTGTACTTGCACAGGAGTATCACGAGTCCCCCAGATCGTTCCGTCGCCCAGCTGACCAGACCAATTCGCTCCCCACGCCCAGACTGTTCCGTCTTCTTTTAGTGCAAGACTATGTACTAAACCCGCCGCCACCATTGGTGTCGTTATAAATTCCGGCTCATCTTCAAAATGCATCAACTCGATCGTTAGAAGTTCTGCACCACGAATTAGATTGTCTTCTTCATCGTATTCGCTCACTTTATATTCAGCAAACGCATCATTCTGATCGTCGTAACCATCATCTCTTTCAATGACTACGTCACCATTGATCCCATTCCCGCCAACATAATGGCCATCATCGGCACCAAAGACCGTCGGGCTTGCAAAAGCCGTCGATGCCATCATAAGGCATAGCAAAAACGCCATGAGTTTCATTGCTTTCTTTTTCATTGTTAAATAGTCCTCCATACATAATATTTTGATTGATGAAATTTTTATTCAATACCAAAAGGAACTCCTTTCGATTTCCAAACATTTCCATTTTTCATGTAACACAATCTTTACTATGTTACATGACAAAAAACGCTGATATTTGAAGGGAAAATAGCACAAGACATAAGATTGACAGAACAATAACAGGAACTGGAAAAGTACGACTCATTGAAAACATAATAAAAACAAACCCCATGTGACACAATAAAGATTGTGTTACATGGGATAGTTATTTTTTATTTAAGGAGGATTCCATTATGAAAGCCACAGAACCCATCCGAAACAAGCTTCAAGTCCGTCAGCTTGCAGAATATTATTTAAAACGCGGTGAAATCCGCAACTACGTATTGGTGATCATGAGCGTACACACTGCGCTTCGCATCAGCGATCTTTTGCATATCCGTTGGGACGATGTCTATGATTTCGAGAAAAAGCATGTTCGTGAAAGCATATCCATCACCGAAAAAAAGACTCGCAAGACCAAAATGATTGCGCTTCATCCTCAAATCAAAGCCGCATTACATCTATATGCTCCTGCCGCAAAATCCGGAGCCTTTCTTATTGACAACCAACGTACCGGTAAATCCATCAGCCGCATACAAGCATATCGTCTCATCCGTTCCGCCGCCGAAGCGCTTGAGTTTTTACACCAAGTGTCCTGTCACTCTCTGCGAAAGACATTTGGATACCATGCTTGGAAAAATGGTGTCTCCCCGGCGATTATTATGGACATCTATAACCACAGCTCTCTCGCCGTCACGAAGCGATATCTTGGCATAACACAGGATGATAAGAATGCCGTTTATATGAGCCTTGATTTTTCATAAAGAAGACCCCATCAGCGGAAAATTTATATCCATCGCTGATGGCTGGTCGCCCTTATCAGGCGACCTGAGTGCGCTTACATCCCGCACTGCCTTAATAAGGCGGGATGTGTTGCGCACTGAGAGCATGGCAATAGGGATTTTTTACCTAATTCTGAGCAGTGGAATCAGTATGACATATATCGCCATCAAATACAATCCCTTTTGCAAAAGTGTAGCGATTTTTGGCGAAAGTGTTATCGATTTTGATCGAAACAATTGAATAACCCCCTTGTGTAAAACAAGGGGGTCGTATGAAATCGCTATTTTTTTATTTTTTCAATCGTCTATTTTTCAGTATTAATGACGATGAGTGAAAGTGTTTAACCAAGGAATATCAACACTGGTCCATAGTTCGCGGCCTGCCGCATCAACTTCATACTCATGCTCAATTGCAGCTTCCTTGATCTGATAAAACGCCCAATGTGTATGCGTTATATCGTTAAACAAGGTGTCTCTGTCAGTGAACGTAAGTCCTTCTACCCAATGCGATATCGTTTCAGGGTTAGGCGTTCTGTTCAGTACGCGATTAATCAGCGTGACTGCTTCCGCTCTGCTTGTCGCATTGTTCGGACGGAAAGTGCCATCATCAAATCCGGTTATCCAGCCTCTGTTATGAGCGTTATTGATGTAAGCAATCGCCCAGTGAGCGTTTGCAACATCGTTGAATGTGCTGCTGCTATTACCCTGCATTTCAAAGAACCTGGACATCATTGCTGTCAATTCCGCTCTTGTAATCGGAGCATTCGGATGGAAGTTGCCATCCGGGAAGCCTGTTACAACATCACGGGATGCCAAGTAGTTTACTGCCTGAGCATACCAGCTGTTTGCTTGAACATCGTCAAAGCGGTTTGCTTGTGGTTGATACTTAGCTTGACTATCAAGCAAACGGAACAGAATCATCGAAATTTCCGCTCTTGTGATCGAGTTGCCCGGTCTGAAGCTACCATCCGGGAAGCCACGTACATACGAGATATGCTCATCTACAAACGGACCAAGTGGAACTTGAGGCGTCTGTATTGTCGTAGGGCCACCACCGCCAGGGATATCGCCGGGATCATCGTTGTTTAGCGCAAAGCGCGCATATATATTTGTATCTTCCGTGATTGCCGCAGTAAAGTTAAATGCTACGCCACCCGTTGCTTGTGTAAACCAGCCCACAAAATGGAAATTGGTGGTTGGCTGTGGAGTCGGAATCTGTGCTGAACTCAGCGTGCCGCCGTCCCAAGGGAACTCTACCACTACGTTCGGAGTACCACCGGCCAAGCTGCCATTTGCAACCGGGATGAAGGTCACCATCACAGGGGGCTCCGGCTCTAGCACGATACGTACAAAGGCAACGCGTAAAGATCCCCAGTCGGATGTTTCTAGATTCTCAATTTCCGTTATATAACCGGTTGCCGAAGCCGTTATGTCACCAACTCCTGCTGCTACCATGGTTAGTGCCCAAAAAGTATCTGCACTCGAAGGGTTCGTTAGCCCTGCGCCTTCAAAGTCTACATTTGCACCAGTTATACGTGTCTGTGGTCCCGTTTCGTTATTCCTTACCACGTCTACCATCAGCAGATAGCGGTATGGTCCTGCTTCCAGGTACACATTCGCAATCGCACCTTCGGTTGCCGTCAGGACAACCGGGTTCGGAACAGAAAAGTTTGTGTTAAACCCAAACGCCGAAGCAAACACGGTATACGTGCCGGATGCCAAGCCTGTTATTGTGAACTCGCCATTAATGCCTGCAATGGTCGTGGCCACAATGTTACCGTTTTGATTCATAACAAAGACTTCAGCGCCCGATATTGGTGTGGTTTCATCGTCTTCTCTTACATGACCTGAGAGATTGCCTATCGGTATGTGCCACTGCGCTGTAACAGTAACATTACCGCCATGTACTTCGGTGGTGCCTACAAATGTATCTCCAACCACCGGTTGAGTCGCTGCGCTGGTAGTGACTTCCCAGCCCTGGAACACGCGTCCGAACCAAGTTGGATCGTCAGGCATGCCCGGCATGTTTGGATGTGTGAGTGACATGCCGTTTGCAACATTGCGTACTACATTGCCTGTATCTCCATCAATGTTTCCGCCGGCTAGATCAAACGTTACTGTTCTTGCCAGCCTCCATTGCGCTTGAATCGTAATAAAATTATTTGCTGCACCGGTCACAATAGTGTCATCTTCGAATGTAGTTCCAACCACCGGTGCAGTCGCTGTCGATGGAGTAATGACTTCCCAGTGGGTGAATATATATCCTGCTCTTATGCCACCACCTGTTGGAATCGGAGGCATTCCGGGCATGTTCGGACAAGTTAGTGAGCGTCCATTACCCACCTCAAGCGAAGGTGGATTCATATCTCCATTAATGTTTCCGCCATCCAGATCCAAGTGAACCCAAAGTCGTGGCAGATACTGTGCCGTAACCGTAACGTCACCACCTGAAACAGGTATACCTACATAAAGTAAGCTGCCAACCGTCGGTGTTCCGTCTACCATATTTGTATGGCCTGTTACGACCCATCTGTCAAAAATCTGACCAGCCGGAGGTACAGGAGAACCAATTTGGTTCAAGAACTCCTCCGTAAGCGGAGCTCCATCTTCAAATGGAGCGCTTATCGGACCCGATAAGCCGCTACCCGGCCATGTTCCGCCAGCAGGGTTGAAAGTTATTGTTCTGCTAATGCCTTGGAATCCAGCTTCTACAGTAATATTACCTCCAGTTACAGGCATGGTTCCTGTAAACGTTGCGCCAGTCGCAGCCGGGGTGCTATTAAGTAAGACTTCTCCACCAGTTGCAAAAGGATTGATTTCTAAAACTCTCCAGTTAACGAAGCCTCTTAAAGGCAGAGTACCCGGGTTCGGCATGTACCCTACGCCAACCGTGTTGTTGGTCGTTGTAGTGCTCGCCAACACCGTGCGAGAGGTAGGTGCGTCAGTACCGTTGCCATCAGATATGAAGTTTACAGTCGATAGCTTTCTCCATTGCCCTGTTACCGTAATGTCACCGCCGATCACTTGCGTTGCTCCGGTGAGTGGCGTTTCATTAATTATAGGCGGACTGGTGGCCGGCATACCAACATGTACGGGTAAGACTACCCCTGTGGTATGTTGCGTTGCCTCTGTAACACGCCAACCCTCAAACACATAGCCGGAGTGGTTTGTGTCTGGCGCAACCACAGGCATGTTCGCAATGCCTACTGTGTTTTGTACCAGTGTATTGGCACTCGTTTGCACTAAGCGATCCACGTCTGTAAAGCCAGCTGCTGCACCAAGCGGATGGTTATGCTCAAAACTTACTCTGGACAAGCGCTGCCATTGTGCCGCTACCGTAATGTAACCACCGGTCACAGTCGTTCCTGCAAGCAGTGTCGTTTGATTCGCGCCTGTTAGAACAGGCGCAACACCACCAACCAAGACTGGAGCGGCATTCGGCCCTGTCGTGTAAAACGGCGTAGCCGCTGTAACACGCCAGCCCGTGAATATATAGCCATGGTTGCCATGGTTGTTATTCGCCGCCGGGGTTCGTGCGTTAAAGCGCGTTGCGCCAACCGTGTTGGCACTGGCAGCCGGTGTAGCCAGCACCGGAATAGAAACATTTGGACTCGGGTTCGGCCAGGTCGGGTGAGGCGCACTTGTATCTAGTGTAGGCTCATAATCAAAGGTAACTTGCGCCAGTCGCCTCCATGTCGCTTCAACAGTGATGTCGTTACTAAAGTAAGGAATAAATGTATCTCCATCAAATTCACTGTTAACCGGAAGACCCTCCGGGCCGCCGTTGGTCGCCGTAACGCGCCAGCCGTCAAAGGCATAACCGGCAGCAACTCTGTCGCCCCATAATGCATTGATCTGAACATCAGTAAGCATGGCCTGAGCAGGTGGGTGCGTATGCGTTGGTAGATCTGTCGGACGAGCCGGATCTACCAGTTGCCCATTCGATGCCAGCACCATCCGGGTGGGATTGGGCGTTGTGCCTGTATAGTTGAATCCGGGTGCGAAAGTAACACGCTGTCCCCAGCTAGTTTCAATGACCGCAGTCGGGCTGCCAGCCATCTCGATTATTTCGTTGCCGGTGAAAGGGTCTCCCTGATTCATGGTTGAGTTGCTTCCCGGATCACTTACAACCCAGCCTCTAAACTCACGTCCATCGTGAACGGTAGGCATGGCCGGTATCATCGTAGTCGGCGCATCATTAAGAGAAGATCCTACGTGAGCCCGGACATTGTAACTTCGGATGGGGTTACCTCCAAATACTTCCTCAAATCTCAAGGTCGTAATCGCAACTGTACCTAAAGGATGTGTCCATAGCGCCTGAACAACTACGGTACCGTTTGCTATAATAGAGTCCGCAGTAAAGATGGTTCCTACATACGGCCGGGCACCTCCATACGATGCTACAATCTGCCATCCTGCAAAAGTATAATTAGGCTGAATGCCAGCGCCATCCCACTCTCGTACAGGAGTTGGCGGCATCTCACTGCCTGGTGTATTTGCAATCGATGACCATGGATTCACCGGAACAAGTACGTCAGCGGTGTTATTGTCAATGTGTCCGCCGGCGAGGTCGAATCTCACGGAAAGAACCGTAAAGGTCGGCCGAACGGTAATGTTACCACCGGTGACAGGCGTGTTCCCCCAGAAAGGTTGCCATCTGTTCGGCGCAACACCATCCGGAGAGACATAAACTTCCCAACGCAGGAATGTATACCCGGGTCTATGGGCTCCCCATGGCATAATTCCTTCATTAAAATCTGCATTGATGTATGTGCCATCTGCAACAACACGTGTTACAGGACCCGGCACACTAACATCACCCACACCAATGGTTCCATTTCCATACGGATTTATAAATGTAATCGTACGCGCCACACCCCATTGTGCCGTAACGGTAATGTTACCGCCTGTTACAATGGTCGTCTCTTCAAATTCTGTGTCTTCATCCGGTGTAACGCCGGTTGGGGAATCTGTGACTTCCCAACCCAAAAATACATGTCCGGGGCGGGTGGGGTTGCCCGGTATCGTCAGCTGCTCACCGGCAGCATCCCGATTCCAAGCATTGTTAATCGCCGTTGCGTTTGCAACGTTACGTGTTATAGTGCCGCTCTCGCCGGTAATAGTTCCACCATCAAGATCGAAAGTGATCGTTCTGGTTGGCCGCCATTGTGCTGTAACGGTAATGTCGCCATTTGAAACAGCGATTGCTTCTGTAAATAATGTACTTGCGTTTGGTGTAACGTTAATTGGAGAAGTTGGAGAGGTTGTAACCCTCCATTCGAGGAACGTATAGCCCGGCCGCGTAGGCCTTTGCGGCATGTTATCACTGTTTGCAATATTATTAAGTGCAGTCGCATTTTGCACCGTACGTGTTACGTTGACTCCGGGGCCTACCGCTGGTGTCTCTCCTGGGATGGTTGCGTCGGTAGCGCCCGGATTAAAGGTAATCGTCCTGTTAGCTCTCCATATCGCCGTAACGGTAATGTTACCGCCGGTTACGGCGACATTGCCTGCAAATGTTGTTTCTTCATTCGGTGTTACACCCGTCGGTGAGGTTGTAACCTCCCAATGGCTGAACAGCCGGCCTTGCGGAGGTGTCGGGTTTGGTGGCATGCTATCGGGATTTGTCGTTGCATTAAGTGTGGTTCCGTCAAGAACGCGACGTGTCACATCCGCTGTATTTGGTACGTTTCCCTGTTCGATGTCACAAAATACATATCCAATGTGTCCACCGTCAAGTTCAAAGGTTATCGTTCTATATGGTGTCCATATTGCCTCAACCGTAATATCTCCACCGCTTACAGCGACATTGGTATTAAATGTTGTGCCAGCATTCGGCGTGACTCCATCCGGAGATATTGAAACGTTCCAGCGGATAAAGCGATGAGTCGGAACATTATTTCCATCAACCATAATCGGGTTTGCCGGCATAACCGCGCCGTCCGCTTGGGTAATTGACTGGTTTTCACGAACAACTACATCTGGAGTCGTCGAACTCCCGCCAATCGTTCCACCGGCGAGGTCGAATGTGATCGTTCTGTCCACAACCCATACCGCTTGAACAGTAATGCTGCTACCATCAATTACTGTAGCGCTTGTAAAGGTATCTCCTACTTGCGGACCGTAATCTTCATTATTAGTGGCAGTAACCACCCAACGACTAAACGCCGGAGCTCCCGGCCCGGCATTTGTGGGATCCTGCGGCATCACTGCGGCCGGATTCGAAGTAGAGTTAATCGATTGTCCGTCCCAAACCTGAACTGTCGGATTGACAGGCGGAAAAACACCAATGTTCCCACCGTTGAGGTCGAATGTCACGTTTCTTCTGAATATCCAATCACCCTCAACGGTAACATCGCCTGCCGTAATTGGGTCAACAAACGAAAACGGTTCATTCACAACAGGAGACATTCCGGCTCCGGAATATGTAGTCGATGTGACCATCCAGTTGATCAAACTACCCAGATATGGGGTTATAGGCGTACTAAACAACAGAAGGTTATCTGTATTAAACGACTGCCCATGTACAACGTCGAACACGTAGTAGTCATTTGTATTATTGCCCTGCAGATATCCGCCGCCGCCGTGAATAATTGTCACGGTTCTTGTCGAAGCGGGCGTTATCCCGATTGGGCCTTCCAAGGGTAACTCGCTTAACGCGGGTATGTCTTCTTCTATGTACTGTTCATCTTCGATATATTGTTCGTCTTCGACGTTAAATACATCGTACCCATTTTCTTCAAGTACATAATTTCCATTTGCTTCATCGTTCGGCAGCAATCCATCGCCACCGTAAACAGGGGCTAGGCTTAGTACTAGCATCAATACCAACATGATACTAAGTAACCTGCTCCTTACTTTGCGCGGTTTTCCTTTCATTAAAAAAGCACTCTCCTTTTTATAATTTTCTTGACTTAATTGTTCATTTTTTTCTTCATTATTGTGCACATCTCTTGATGGCAATACAAAAACGCCATAGGCATAGCAAGAATAGTCTAACATATTTTCGGCATCATGTCAAATATTTCTACGAGCTTATATCGTCTACCATCCCATAAGCTTAGATTGTCTTACAATATTTGACTATCTTTGAATTATTACGATCGGACAGGCAGTATTTAAGGGGTAATATTTAAGAAATTTAGAAAAGTTTTTCGATTCTTAAGTCCCACAAAACGTCCTATATCCGCAAGAGGATGCTTCAGGAACAATCGAATACACGTCTGAATCCTCATATGGGTTACGCAGCGCATGCAACAGATTCTCCAGCACAGTCAAATCGCCCTGCTCTGCTGCTGCAAGCGCCTCTTCCACACGATGATTTCTTGGAATCACAGACGGGTTATGCTGCCTCATGATCTCAAACGCATAATCCAAGCCTTCAGGCTGGTTTTCCAACCGATCCATCCATTTTTTCCGCCAAGTGATCCATTCGAGTATATCGAAGAGCGGCGACGTGTTTTGATGGATATCCGATAGCGCGCGAAAAGTAGCCGTATAATCCAGCTTATGCGTATGCATCAAGCTAAGCAGTTCTCCAATCAATTCGATGTCTTCAGGCTGCCCTGTAATCATCCCAAGCTTGGCACGCATACCGACAAGCCAATTCTCATCATAACACTGCCAATAACGCTCCATCTCTTGATTCGCCAAATTAATCGCTCGATCGCTGTTTTCATGAAGCAGCGGCAACAATGACTCCGCAAACCGGCTCAAATTCCATGCGCCGATGATGGGCTGATTTTTATACGCATAACGACCTGACGTATCAATGGAGCTAAATACCGTCTCCGGATCATAAACATCCATAAAAGCGCAAGGGCCATAATCGATCGTTTCACCTGAAATGGCCATGTTATCCGTATTCATGACACCATGGATAAAGCCAACCGCTTGCCATTTCGCGATCAAAGATGCTTGCAGCCTGGCAACCTCCCTTAAAAACAACAGATACTTATTCGCTTCATGCGCAAGCCAAGGAAAATGTCGCCAAATGCTGTAGTCTGCAAGCCGAATCAAATCCTCTTTGCTGCCCAAAACGGACACATAGTTGAATGTCCCGACCCGGATATGGCTTGACGCTACGCGTGTTAAAACAGCACCGGGCAAAACCGTTTCCCTGATCACATCCTGACCGGTCAGCGTGACTGCCAAAGAACGCGTTGTTGGAATGCCTAGATGAAACATCGCTTCGCTGATGATATACTCCCTGAGCATGGGCGAAAGAGCCGCAAGTCCATCGCCTCTTCTGGAATAGGGTGTACGGCCGGAGCCCTTTAGCTGTATATCAAACCGATGGCCGTCCGACGTTATATGCTCACCAAGCAAAACCGCTCGCCCGTCTCCAAGCACAGAAAAATGGCCGAATTGATACCCCGCATAAGCCTGAGCGATCGGCCTTGCGCCATCCGGCAAAAGCGTGCCTGAAAATAGGCCGCTTGCTGTTTGTAACAAATTTGAGTTTAGTCCTAACGTTTCGGCAAGTTCTTGATTAAAAAGCACCATCTGCGGAGCGGGCGC
>Ga0123355_10001413_pt1 | contig 33518 bp, 51 predicted proteins | sample TergutEmb28metaG_3_FD_89872 | JGI IMG/M metagenome (GOLD analysis project Ga0123355, IMG submission 89872) | Embiratermes neotenicus P1 segment gut microbial communities from Petit-Saut dam, French Guiana - Emb289 P1 | ecosystem: Host-associated > Arthropoda: Insects > Digestive system > Gut ...
ATCCACACCTCTGTCACACCAGATGGCAGAGGATGGTTGTATTCAGCCTTAATCCACACCTTTGTCACACCAGATGGCAGAGGATGGTTGTATTCAGCCTCAATCCACACCTCTGTCACACCATCTGGCAGAGGATGGTTGTATTCAGCCTCAATCCACACCTTTGTCACACCAGATGGCAGAGGATGGTTGTATTCAGCCTTAATCCACACCCACGTCACACCATCTGGCAGAGGATGGTTGTATTCAGCCTTAATCCACACCTTTGTCACACCAGATGGCAGAGGATGGTTGTATTCAGCCTTAATCCACACCTCTGTCACACCATCTGGCAGAGGATGGTTGTATTCAGCCTTAATCCACACCTCTGTCACACCATCTGGCAGAGGATGGTTGTATTCAGCCTTAATCCACACCTTTGTCACACCATCTGGCAGAGGATGGTTATATTCAGCCTCAATCCACACCTCTGTCACACCAGATGGCAGAGGATGGTTGTTGTTGAGTTCTGTTATTGCGTATAACATATCGCTCCTCCTCATGTTATAATTTATACATATTATAACATGAGGAGGAGCGATATGCAAGCATTATTTTTGAGTTTATTGATAAGCCCAAACAGGGATTTCTATTTCGTCATTTTCGGTTTCGTCATATCCGTGCCATATGCCCGATTCCATGCACTGCTTAAATTTCCGCACTTGTCCGTAAATCTCATGCTTTGCCATGTTCAAGTCGTTATCTGACATGTGGTACACCATTACAACGTGGGGTGCTTCAACTTCAACTGCGATAAACGCCGCTTTATATGGTTTGCCTGTCAAAATTTCAAGTCCCTCGCAGTAATTAGCCATTGAAATGTCATATCGAAAACTGCCAACAGTGCGGCTGAACGCGCTCGCGCTTGAATTATTCGTAATTTTCAAGTCCACAACCAAACCGTAGTCGGCATGATAGTCAGGAATGTAAAAGTCTGGACGACCTTTTAGCTTTACGCCTAATTCGTGTTCCCACTGCAAGGATTGTTCAATATGTCCACCCATCGCCAACAACGCACTTGCTTTCGGGTGCGCTTGTATGCCTTTGCGGATTCTTACTGCGGTGTTCCAGTCGTCTTGAGAAGCAAGGATTTTGTCCTCATGCTCAAGTTCAAACTGATTTTTCCAAGCCTTGTAATAATCCGTTGACCGTGGCTTTTTTGATTTTGAGCCGTCCTTATTTACGCATAAGGGCAAAATGTCAGTATCGTCAAAAATATAATACTGTCCTACAGCGTCCTCATATTCAAGCACCACTCTATGACACAGTGTTCCAAAAATCATTGCATCTGTAGGAGACTTAGGGTTCAGCTTGTTTTCCATGTAGTGAGAAGGGCTTCTGAGAAAATATCTCATACCGCTGGCACTCAAACAGTCCAATTTGTGATACTCATGTTCACTCATTTTGCTTATCATCACGCACACTCCTTGCAACTACATGGAATTTTAGACTTGTCAATTACATTTAGACTTGTCAATTACATTTAGACGTGCAAATTCGCCATAAAGCTCTATAGCCCACTGATTGTATATAGTTGCGGCTGTGTGCTTACATGTATACCGCCCTAAGTATTTTTCATCATGCCTATATCCTATTCTCGCCACCCATTTTATGTTGTCCTTATAGGATTGCTTAGTGGCACCTTTATACCCAGACGTATTGTTTGTTTTTATTCGCTGGTTAAACGAATTTTGTGCATCTGTACAAATACGCAAATTATGCTTGCGATTGTTTGAAGGGTTGCCGTCTTTATGGTCAACCTTGACATTGCCAATAGCACCGACAATAAATCTGTGTAATCGCGCCTTGTCCCTGTTTGAGCTTTGAATATAGCCCTCGGCGCAAACAGTCCAGTGTTTTTTCTGTCTTACGCGTCCCAAATCCTCAATGTCGATTATGAATTTTGTTTCGTGCTTGGTGTTTGGGTTTATACACTCGACATAATCGCCCATAATGTTGTATATCATAGGACACATAATCAATCCCTTTGTGAAGCTGCTATAGGTTTTATTCCGTGAAATTACACCGTTTTCAAACTGAACATCTATATCATCACAATATTGGTAACTCACGATGGTTGCGGTTAATCCACAGTTCATGCGCCGTGTTTCACCCACCCTGTCAAGTTTTGCCGCGCTCATACCGCTCCATCCGCTCGGATTGCTATTCTGGCAAGAGATTCCTCAATACCACTGAAAAGACCTCCGAAAAAATTATCAGTGTTATGCTCTGCCCTATCTCCAATCCTGTACCTAGTTTCCTTCCGCTGGTTGTCAGTCTCACGTTTTGCCAGCCAATCCGCAAAATGACTTTCATCATCAAGGCAATATTCAGACATGCGCCTTGGCAATTCTTCAAAGCAGTGTAGGATATATGCCATTGCTACACAATTATCATTCGCCTGTGTTTTTACACAATCATGGCAAATTCCGCTATAGGTATCATCCGCAGGGCTGTCTACACCGCAACTTGTACATGTCACAGGCTTACAGTATTCGCAATGCCTATTTTCGTCTAATTGGGATAACTCGCCGCATAAAATGCATTCATTCTTTCCAAATAACATCTTGCCAAGAGTCTCCTCAAAATAGTTGCTCCAGTTGCCTGTCTGCATAGCCGTCCTCACATCTGGATAGCCTGTATTTTCAACCCTGATGATATCTGGGTGTGTCATTTTGCTTCCCCTTCCTGCACTTGCGCCGTTTCGCGCTCCCAATATTCTTCGCCTCGAGCAAATTCAATCACGTGCCTCTGTCGATTTCTGGTAAATCCGTTGCTTTCTCCACAATCAGGACAATATTCAGGGGTGTACTCGTAATCAGTGAAAAACCATGTGATACAAGCATCGCACTCCCACGCGCATAGCATTTCTTTATTCATTTTGCTGTCCTTCCTACTTGACAAAAACAATATCAAGCCATAAAATTCAGATAAGATTTTTTTGTTTGCCCCTCGTTGCTGCGAGGGGTTTTGTTTTTATTCTTTTGATACCCAAAGCCCCTTATATGGAAATCTTCTGTACATATCTCTTAGTTCTGTCCATCGGAATTCATATCCAAACTTGATGCATGTATCCAGATATGCTGTCCAAGCATACGCTGGAGGGAAAATTTCTTTCTTCATCTTTCAATGAGTCTGTGTATAGTTTTAGTCTGGCTTGTAAAAGTGTAATTCATGTGAATGCTCCTTTAGTTGATGTTGAACTGTAAAAATAATACAACAAATAACTGAATTATCAAACATTAATATCACCAGGCAATAAATTCACGGTAAACCCACATAAAAAAAAGTGTAATTGCTGTGCTAATTATTCCCATGATTATGTTTGCGAATATTCGTCGTCTCTTTTTCATAGTCGTAAGCCCCTAGCTTATATCATTTATCACGCTTCTTACCAAACACAACCGCAATCCCGATAATCGCTATCAATGTACTAACAACTCCAATGCTCAAACCTAGCCAAAATGGGTCTATATACATTATGCCTTCCTCCTTTCTTAAAATCTTGATAATGACTCGTATTTCTACTTCAAATATAACTGTAACAGCAACTTTTGTGAAATTTTTGTATCTTTACTTTTATTTTTTGCTTCTATCAATCCTATTTCTTCCGTGGTCATAACATCGGCAATATTATGGATATACAACACTTCATCTTCTTTTGTAAGTTTCTTTAGTTCTCTTTTGTTTACTTCGTTCTTTTGTGTACCGTCCGCTGTACCGTCGTTGCGAAAATAATCTTGATATTCTGCATAATTACAGACTTCTATCGTTGTACCATGTCTGTCTGTGCATTGTACAATCATCCCATCAGATTCTAGTAATTTAAAAAATCTATCTATGCGCCTCCTGTCGCACTTCCAACGCTCTGCAAATTTCACTTTTGACATACGGAAAGAACCTCTTGGGATTACTATGGGGTTATTGTCTATGACAAGAGCCTTTGGTTTATATAACGCTTCGCAAAGAATATCTATCCACCATAGAAGATATTCGGGTTTTGATATATCCCATAACCAATGCTCTCTTAGTTTACGATGTATAAAAATAATGCCATTGTTCACCACATGCCTCCAAACAATAAAATAACCACTCTATTCTTACAGCCCAATACCAAAACCCTCACGCCAATGAGTTTTCAGAATAGACTTGTGTCCACTTCTGAAGCGGACTGCAAGAATACAATGGTTATTAAATAGTGGATTTTGACAGCACTCAATTGGCGTACATAAATAATACCACACATAAATAATCATTGTCAATTCCATCAATCCGAAATGTCAAGGGGCAAATTTCGTATATCACCATCTACGCCAACCAAACATAATCCAACCAATAAATCTGAATAGCAAGATAACAGGCAAAAACGGTAACATGATTAAAAATCCAAGGCAACCACCGCTACCCATTCCAAAATTGCTGCCATTTATTTGAATTTGTGTATTATTTTGGTTAAACAAATATACCCCTCCTTAAAATGTGAAAACGGTTTCGCAAATATCATCGTCTTCGTCTTTGAAGTAATCAATTTCAAATTCATATTCGCAAGGATTACCGTTGATTGATTCATAGCTTGAAAGTTCATAGATTCCTTTTCCATTGATTGATGCCTGTCTTTCAATTTCATCTTTGAGCGCGTCAATATCAATGTCGATACTTTTGATTTTAGAGTTTTTATTGTACCAGTTTAAGAAATTTTTAAAATTTACAAATGTTATCATATTGATTACCTCCTAATAATGTTTCATTCCTCTGTGAATACATAATAGCATAGAAATCTATCTATACAATTATCCCAAGTTCTTGCCATTTACTTACCTTATCTGCGTCTAAATAAAAAACATTATTATTATGTGGCGAATAAACTAGCACACGGTCGGTCTGAGGCTCTACAACGTCTAGTACAAAATCGTCCGCTGCACTGTATATGCCTTGTGATGCCCAGTGAATGACAATTGATTCGACACTTTCCATGTCAATATATGGGGTCTGCACTCTGGTTACTGGTTCGCCTGTTGGTGACAATAGAGCCTCGCCAAGTCCGTTTAGGTTTTCAGCCCCTACTTCGCCCATTGCGGTAAGGCTATCCCATTTAGACGCAACGGTAAATGTAATGCGTGATGGGAGGTTGCTTTTAATAAGCCCTGTCAAGACTGATGTATCTGGTCGTTGCGTAGCTAATAAAACAAAAATCCCTGCGGCTCTTGCTTTTTGTGTAAGTCTTTGCAGATTAATTTCCATTTCTGCCTTAAAAAAAAGCATAACATCGGCTGCTTCATCAATAATTACAACAATTCTCGGCATATCTGTATGCCCATTTGCAATATAGTCATCTATTTTTTGACATCTAGCAGCAAGCATTTTAGTGTATCTTTTTTCCATTTCGTTTGTAAGCATATTTAATATTTGCGGTATTTCCTCGGCTTTATTTATAACTTTATGATTTGGCGTACAGATATGCGGAAGACCGTCGTATATAAAAAGCTCGGTCTGTTTAACGTCACACAGTATCAATTTTAATTCTTGTGGTGTGTTGCGTGTGATAAGACTTGCTATAAGGCTGTGGATAAAAACACTCTTACCCGCGCCAGTTTGACCGCTAATAATACCGTGCGGAAACTTTTCCAATGCCATGAAAACATTATTCCCTTGCGTATCTACACCACCGATAATAGCAAGCGGTGATTTATGATTAATAAATTCGTCTGTGCTTGCTAAATCGTTAAAATAAACTATCTGTCTGTCTGGGCGTTCGCACTCGATAGCCATATAGTTTGTCTTTGGGATAACGGAAATTATACGAACAGACCGCACTTGTAATATCCGCGCAATATCTTCCGACCGTGCAATGATTCGTCTTACTGTGACCCCTACCATCGGTATAAAACGCAATGTGACAGTAGAAGCTCCTAGAATACAGTCTACAGGCTCAATTTTAATTTTGAATTGTAATAATCCATCTACAAGTGTGCCAAGCATTTGTTGGGCTTGTGTACATTCTAATAGATTTTTATTTTCGTTCGCTTGAATTACTGGCAATTTCCATTTTTCGCGGTTCATATGTTCTCCTCATTCCTATACGCGCCATGTACAAGGTTATTATTCCAGTCCTCAACCCATTGCACGGCATCATTTTTTAATGTTTCAATTTGTGCCGTGGCTTCTTTTTTTGTCTTGAAAATTCTCAATTGTTCTTCTTGTCCGAAAAATTGAAAATATATAGCATATTTTATAGCAATTACCTCCCAAATTTATCCGCACGTCGAATATGTTTATGCGGTATGTAAGCGGCACATAGTCCGCATGTTTTAAATTAGTTTAGTGTTATCTTACGTGTGCATCTGCAAAAGCAGAATAACCACCAACCATTTCTGCGTCTACAAAATCTTGAAATATTCGTCCGTCTGTAGTGCGGATTTCAAATCCAAAACTTGCGTCTGCGTCCATTGAGGCGATGTTTGTAAACCAAACACCGAGAGGGCTTCCATCATGGTCATATAAATTTACCCATACCTGTACCAACCCTGTATTTACCCCTGTATTGTTGGTTATTCTTCCTAACACGGTAGGTGAAAATCCAGGGACATCCCGTATTTCAATTTCAGAAACCGAGACATCACTTCTTGAATTTATCGAACGTCGAATGTCTAAATGAATATCTGGAGATACAGCGGCATATAGCGTTCCATCATTTATAGTTGAATTTCCATAAATGACGCCTACTTCACCTGGATGAATAATAGATGGACTAGAAAATATTGTATTGTTTGCTTCCAATAGCCGACCGTCATCATCCAGAATGTCAAATCTCTGTTGCCCAAAAGAAATAGGGTCTGTCCCAGTATTTACAATCTGTTTGACAACTTGAAATCTAACATGGTCACGCCTTGTTTCATGAATTCTTTGTGAAAAAGGTATGATTTCGTATTGAAATCTGCTATTAGATGGTGTATCATTGTGTTGACCATTACCTTGTTGTGTGGCTGTAGGTGGCTCAATCACCCCACATGCACTGAAAAATAAGGCAACAAAGGTTAAAACAATTGAAACTTTTTTCATAAAAACTCCCTTCAATTTATTAAAACATGCGGTATGTGCCTTGCTACCTATATGGTAGCTTTTGTTGTGCAATTAGTTATAAATCCAGTCACGCCACGTGGAGGCTTGCACTTGTGACCGTTGCATCTGTTCACATCGAACAGTGCAAAAATACCCATTATTATCAGGTTTTGGCGAATGGGAATCGAACCCATTAAAAACCATCTGCCCTGTTTGTCTTATCTTGCTTTGTACCCGTTAATTTTTCAATAACATCTAGTACATTTTCGGGTGTGTTTTCGATTAACATTGTGCTTGCATACCTTGCGACTTTGTAGTTTTTTCCATTTGCACCCTTGACCATATTTCGGCAAAGATTTTTTAATCACCAATCTTGATATGGTGCAACGCTATGAAAGGCGATTAATGTACCTTGTAGTCTAGCGTAAAAATACATCTTAGGTTCATCTTCGTAATCAATGATAGTTTTAATTGCTTGTGGAATATCGCCTTGGAAGGAAATATTTTTGGACTTGTTGTAGACCAAGTAACCGTTACTGTCTGGCGGGTATATCGGTTTTTGAACTTTGACTATGAACATATTTGGTTTATTTTTTACTTTGTGCTTCATTGTCAGTGTCCTTCCTTAATTTTAATCGTACCCAGTCAGTAAAACCTATTCCGTTTTCGTCAAGGTATTTCTGCAGTTGGGCGGCTTCGTCAAGGCGTAGCTTCGCTTTGACTTGTTTGGTTTTTGCTTTGTCTAATGCGTATTCGTGGGCGTAGTTTCGGGGTTTGTCGGGCATTAAATGTCACCTCTAAACGACATAACGATTCCAGTAGTTCCACCATAATTTCGTAAGCTGAAATCAACCATATTAAATTCTTCGCCAACAACCTCGACATCCTCGCTGCAGTGTTCGCACTCAATGTAACGAGATTTGAATTCAACTTCAAATTTGACCCTTTCATTTGGGCTTAATTGAACAAGTTCTTGGATTAAATCATAAACTGTCATACTATTACCTCCAGTATTTTACTTGGCTCCCTTATAATTTTTGACGGCGGCGGTATCTGCCGTCTATGCGACTTTTATTTCTCTGTGTACCTCAAAATATAATGCGGACATATTTCAGCCGCTTGTTTGATAAATTCTGCGTCTTGGTAAGGGTCGAAAAAAGATTGACCTTCAAAAATATCTTTGCTAACAGTATGCGCCGCCCAATATCTGGCACTTTTCGCACAATCCATTTTGGGGGAAATAAGCCCTTGCGCCTGTGCGTCCATAATTCCGCAAGTCATAAGTGGTTTATTTTTCGCAATCGCCTTTAATGCTATTAAGGCAATCCATTTGTACTCACAAGGCGTTAAGCCTTTGACTTTGTGCGCCCAACCTATATTTGTTGGGTCTGCTTTTACTTTGGTTTTTAAGGTATCTAATGTCATTGTCAACACTCCTTTAATTTTAATTTCAAAAAGCTAGTGAGGTCGCGAACCTCTCGCTGCCGTTGCGGTCTAGCTTGGGGGTGGTTATGCCCTAATTATCACCTTTTCTTTTGCCGCTTGGTATTCGTTGCGTTCATCGTCATTTTTGAACCACGCCGCCACGGTATGCCCTGCAAGGTATTCCATAGCTTCAAGGGCATTTCTAACCCCTGCCAACTCTATGAATTTTTCCATAGCGTCTACATTGTAGCGGTATTCCCTTTCTTGCTCCCAACTCCAATTTTTGAACATGATTGTATTAGTCATATTAAAAACCTCCCTTGATTTCTCTATAAAATTCGTTTGCTTGCTCTGCCACAATATAAGCCCCTAAAAACTGGGCTTCGCTTGCATCTGTGGGAATTTCGTCTAGTGTAATCCCGATTGTTTCAAAAAGTTTTAAGTCGGGATTATATAACAATGTGCTGATGGAGTATTCTGCTAAATTTTGTGGGTCGGTATTTTCCAACACGCCTATAAAATATTCCATAAATGCGGCAATTTGTGCGGTTTTAATTGGTGCTGGTTGGGCTGTATCGTAACCCCTCATAATCAAACTTACATAATTATTCAACTCGTTCATTTGCTGGCGGCTCAATTCGTTTTTAGTCATGGTTAAACCCTCCATTTTATAATTCCGTCTGTGCTTATGACGGTATGTAGAAGTGAGTTACCTCACTTGATATCCAATAATTGGCATTTGTTCATCTTCAAAGTCGTAAATTGGTGCAATTTCAATAACGCCACTATCTATACGGTCATGACCATATTTGTCCGCTACTTCCCAGCAGTCAAGATAAAATTCGCCGTTCCAGCCGTGTAGAGCGTACTTTCTGCCCTCAATTTCGTGTATTTCAATGCTTGAGTTATTATAAAAATTACCAACGTGTGTGGTTGTCATTAAATCACCTCTTTCACCTGAATTTTATTAACAACATTATACCAATCTCTGCGTATCTCGGATGCTCCTTGCATACCATACCTCAAACAATGCGCAATGCTTCCAGTTTCGTTGTGATAATCTGCAAACGCTTGTAAAATATCGGGGTGCATTTCCTGTAAAATTTCCTGTGCTTGGGTAAGCAGATTTTCAATTTTGGAAATATCTGCATTGGCTTTCATCAAGTTTGTTTTTGTCATTTTCGCCAACTCCTTTTAATTTTTATTCGTTATGCTTGCCATTCGTGCAAAATACCACAATCTGCGGGGCATGATACAACCACTCCATTATCTGGTTTATGACTGATTATCCATTTGCGCCCTGTGATAAGCTCCATGCCGTCTAAGGCAAGCTTACAAGTGTGCTGAAAAATCAAGGCGTTTTGATTATCGCCAACCTTGATGTAGTACGCCCATGCGTTCACGCTCTCAATAAATCCATTAAAAAACTTACTGTTTTGAAATTTTTTACCATGGGTTTTCAACATAAAATCATTCCTTTTTTTATTCGCCAACATTTCAGCGTCTATCCCACCGCTTAACGTGCCTAAGTGGGTAGCCGTATTTTACTTTATTGGCTATGTATGGACTTTACGTCCAGTTTCTTCCGTTTTCGCAACACTTCACGTATGACCGTAGCCATTCTTGCGTTTTTTTAATTGGCGTTGCATTCGATACCATTTTTTTCTCAAAACCCCAATAAGAGAAAAATGAATAACGTCCCATGTCAACAAACTGTATTTGGTCAGAAAGCTTTAACTTAGTGTTTATTGCGGCTGTAAAAGCGGCAATTTGATTTTTCTTTGTCATTTTCAAATCCCCTTTATATTTTTTTGACAGCAATGGTATCTTCCGTCTATGTACAACCCCCATGCAGTCCGCTCTCGTGGGGGATATGGTGGGGGTTGTGGAGTAAACTCCGTTATATCTGGGCTACACGCCTCGCTTTAATTTTCCGTATCAACTCGTTTTTGCCGTGGGGATTAGGACGGCTTTTGAATCCCTCGTCTGGACATTGTTTCTTTTATCGTTTTATTACTTAATTTCAAAAATTTGTTATCATACAAGGCAAGATTTCCAATCTCCCCCAAAACCGTGTCGTGCAAATGCACAATGTCCCAAGTTTTGGCTCTCGTACCTCTTATAAAATTGTCAAGGTGGGTGCTAGTTTTTTCGCTCCTAGCTTTGGCGGTTCTTGCGGTTAAGTGTGTTGCTCTCTTAACTGTCTTTATTATGCCATGGTACGTGTTACTTGTCAAGCGTTTTTTGAAAAAGTTTTTAATTTTTTCTTGCTTGACTTGTTGCTATGTTACGTGTTACGATAGTTTTTGAAACGAAGTGCTGAAACTTTTTAATTATATGGTGTTCACTCCACCCGTTTTCCGCTTCTTGACTATGGACATAGTATAACGTGGCACGTGTTACTTGTCAATACTTATTTTAAGAAATTATAAAAATATTTTTTGGAGGGTGAAAAGATGGCAGTCAGTGAAAAGAAAAGGGAACAGATAGACAGATATGACGCCGAAAACATGCGTCACATATCGCTAAAGTATAAAAAAGAGTATGTATGTTCGATAAATGACCACTGCAAGACACAAAACATGGCGCGTTCTGCGTGGATTCGCGAGGCAATGGACTTTTATATGGACTGGCAAAACAAGGAAGCCAAAAATTGAAAAATTGACCTTAATTTTTTGAGCAAAAACAAGCCGTTTTGTTGTTGTTTACAGCGGTTTTTTTTTGCGTTATAATGGCAATTAAAAACGGGCAAGGGGTGGAGCGTGAACGAGCCTAACTATTACGCTATAATACCTGCTAACGTGCGGTATGATAATTGCCTGACTGATAAGGCCAAGTTATTGTATGGGGAAATAACTGCGTTATCAGATAAAAATGGGTATTGCTTTGCAAGCAACGCCTATTTCGCGAGGTTGTACAGTTGCAACGACAAGACAATTTCACGGACTATATCGCAGTTGTTAGACGGAGGATATATTAAAGTTGTATTGCTGCGTGACGAGAATACACAACAGATAAAACAACGTAAAATCAGCCTAAAGGCCACTAGACAAAAAACGCACTACCCTAGTGACGAAAAACGCACGGATATCATTACAAGTAATAATATAAACGGAAAAAGAAAAAAGCGTAATCAGCAGGTTGTCATTTTGCCAGATGTGCCAGACGGCAAAAGGGCAATCGTTGTACTGGTAGACAGTGGGGTAATTGGAAATGCCTAGATATAAAACCGCCGATGACTGGATTAAAAGAGCCTATGAAATCGGAATGACAGTAAAAGCCATTTGTGAAATAGCGAGTTGCGCCAAAGAAACCGTTGGGAGGAGGGCGAAAAAATACGGTTGGGTTCGGAGTACGCCCGATGCTGTAAAAATCAAGCGTCATGTAAAATTATGGGAAAGCGTCCCCGATAAGACAATCAGCAAAAAAGGCAATCCGACCCACGGCCTATATGTAGGGGGCAAAAATAGGCATATTAATAATGACAGATTGCAAGATGAGCGTAAACTAAAGAACGCCGCCGCCGACATAGCCGCTGACCCAGCGAATGACAAATTATTCAATGACAGGCTGGACGTGATAAACCGCTCCATAAGCCGCCAAGAGAAGCGAATACAGGGCAAATTGAAGACTTTGCGTAGACTGGTACGGCAAAGAGATAAAATGCTTGCAGAGGGCGAAATAGAACCGTTGCTGATAGCTAGAAAACATAGTAAAACAGGGACAGAAGTGTACGAGGGGAAAAAGGACAACAAGATTATTGATTATACTGTCACATATGACACCGTAGAAGCTCAAAAAACCCCTCTTGATGATGCTATAGCCAAGTTAGAGGATGAACTAAGAAAAGCCGAGGAAACGCTAAACAGAAGCGTGTTCCAAGCCGAGCAGATAGTGGCATTGCGCGAGAAATCAGTGCAAGACATTGGCGGCGACGGACATGACGAACTAGCCGCGATGTACGCAGCGGATTGATTACACGAACAGAGTTATTTAACGGTTAGGCGTGTAAATTTTGCCGTGTAATTTCGAGTTGCACATCCGTGTAATTTTAGTCAAAGATTCCATAAGGCTGCAGTCCGCATAGTTGCTAAGTTTTTTCAAACTATTCGCAAAAGTATACATTTGCGAATAGTTACGATTCGTGTAAATATGGAATATTGTGGTAGATCCCCCCCCCACCCACTTCTCACTCTTTAGATTTATCGCACTCTACCATATCCGATATACGCGCACGGGCGAGGGTTTTTGAAATTTGAAAGGAGAAATCCACATGGATAAGGTTTATGCTGACGATTTGAAGTGTCCAATACAGTCGAAATTAGCTCCATACGTCCGCGCAAATTTTTTCAGGGTAGTATTTGTTATAAAAACCATTTGCTTTTAAATTTGACCCGCTTACGTGTGAATTGGCCTATTAGTAAAAAATCTCGCTTCGAAATAAAATTACTACGTACGTGCGCAGGTAATTGGCACTCAATAAATACCTTGTTGACTCGCTATGGGTGTTTATGATATTATGTTGGCGAGGTGACAAAAATGGTTAATATGGAACATGTTGACAAAGTGTTGAAAGAATTAAAGGCCAAGTGTGGGTTGGTGCAAAATGTCTGACGTAAAACGTACATTCCGAATAGATGAAGAAATTTACGAAGCCTTAAAAATATTGGCTAAAGAAGATAGGCGAGACGTAAATTCGTTTGTTAATGTTATTTTTCGTGATTTGGTTCGTGGTAAAGTCGTATCAGTTAACAATAATTATACGGGTAAATTAAATGGATAAGTCGTATATTGATGAAATTCGTGCAAGATATGAACGTAGAAGTTTGTTCAAATTATCAAAATCCACAGAAAATATATTTGAAACTGTGTTTGATGATGTGAATGGTTTATTATCCCACATTGAAGCCCTAGAGAAGCGTAACAAGGCGTTGGAGTTCGCAATTAAAAATGGATTTGTGCAAGATTACGAAGGCACAGCAATTGATATTTCGTGTCCTTTATGTATAAAGGGGTATTGCGGTAATGATACATGCGATTTTGCTTTTGACGAGCCTAGATTCACAAAGGGGGCAGATGATGAATAAAACCGCAATATACCGTTTCCAAATGTCTGAAACTTGGAAGAATTGCGGCAATTATGCTCATTCTGTAAAACACAACAATTTGGAAATAGCATATCGAAAACCTTAATGTTTAGGTGATAATACAGATATTTACACTTGGACAATGGCTTGCAATGCTTGGAAAAACGATACTGAAAGGCGGTGAAATAATGGCAGACAACGGAAACATCAATGTAAATTATGACGAGTTGAAAAATGCTTACACTGAAATAATTGAGAGTTTATGCTCTGTAATTGAGCGTATTAAGGAAGAGTTTTATAATCTTGGCGTTTGGTTGAGTGATTTATTGAATGACATTGCAAAACGTGCTGCTGTGTTTTGGGATTATATCTCCAAATATTCCATTGCTTATAACAAGGCTTGCAATAAATACCCGAGAACAAATCATTACGCCAAAACTCACAAGTGGCGGTTGGTTCGTTATTTGTGTAATAAATGGCTATGGAGAAAGGCGATGGAATATGTCTGAAAATAAAATCAGCAATCCTTTTGTTTTGGTTGAAAAAGATGATAATGCCAATGTAATTATTAAGTGTAATGGCTTTGTGCAAGTAGCATCTATAAAGACACCAGACGGCGATACAGAAGATACAGTTTTTTTATGCAAAACAAACGATAAGCTATCGAACAAATCAATAGACACGTATTTTGATGTTTGTGGCATTAATTATTCTAATGACAATGATATATTGAACCATAGTAATGACTTTATCCCGCTTAGCAATTTGTTTTCACTCTACCATGATTCCAACAACCTATATTCAATAACGATAAATGAAACAGACAATTTATTGTCGGTGTTAGATGTTGATTTTGGCTTTGAATATGGATCTACGCATGAAGGGTATATGTGGATGAATGATGAGATTAAATTTGGAGGGCATAACTTAAAATCTCAAATAGAAAACATGAATTTTGCTTCAATCACAATTACTATCCATTCTAAAGAGGATATTATTAGACGATTTGGTAATATAAAAGAAATGCAATTACATCTTAAAAGTTGTGGCATATGGTGGGATCGTGCAAAAAGAATAGTAGAGCATTATGGTTTTTCTGTTAATAGTGGCTTTGATAAGTTATTTTCTAAGCATGATAATCTTTATAGAATAAGCCACAAACCATATATTTGTGAATGTTGCAAGCAAGAGGTTTATAGTAAAAAAGTATGGTTTGTATGTGATGGGGAATATTTTGTAGATGAAGTTGATATTTCGGGAGGTGTCGTTGGATATACCATTTATTCAAACGGAGAATATGTGACAAGGCTAGATGAATGCAAAATTGCAATAGAGTATTTTGCGTCACCTGAATTAGCGCAGACAGAATGTGATCGCAGAAATGAGGAGCGCAATGGACAACGATAATAGCGGTAATGTATATCTAAAATTCAATGTCGGAAACGTTGACATTGCAAGATTAGATTCAATTATTGTTCCTGCTGGCAGTCAGAATTACTATTATGCCATGTTCAATTTTGCCGATAGCTGGTCGAGCTTATACGCAACCGCAAGATTCAGCCATACCATTTTTGGGGATACGAGATACTATGATGTGCCGATTGTTGCGGAGCGAGTTGGAGAGTATACATCTGCCATTCCCAATTCAATGATGCAAATTGAGGGTTATTTCGAGATAGGCGTAATCGCTTCTGATAAGCGTGTTACTAACCCTGTTGCTGTTGTTGTTGGCGAATCTATAATCAAGCCAGAAAATGGTGACAATGACGATAGTGGAGGCATAATTGTTACGCCCCCCTCCACTCCGAGAGATAAACTTGCAGAAACTACTGCCGAAGCGCAAGCACTTGTACAGAGTGATTGGACGGCAATCAGTTGGGCGCAATTACAAAGTAGTTTGCAGAACGGAATATTTGTTTATAATACTCCAAGTATGACTAATATACAGGTTTCTAATGCCGAGCTTTCCCTTCGCAACGCAATTAATAACTTGGTGGCGGTATGAAGATAATCAAAGAGGGCAAAGACCCTAATCAGAAAATGGTAATGGAAACTGTAAGGCTTGAATGTTTTGTTTGTGGGTGTGTTTTTGAAGTTGGAGACGGTGAATATAATTGTTGTTATCCACGAAGTAATCCAAATGACAAAACTTATACAGCAATATGTCCGAATGATAAATGCAAAAGTCAAGGCGGTAAAAATCTCGTTGTAATGCGAGGTGTAGATAATGTTGACTGATATAGACACAAAACAATATCCCATGCACAACTGCAAAAACTGTGGCAAGTCAATCCCTATGTTTTTGCAAAATGATTATTGCAATTCATGTTTCCGTGGCAATGATTTTCTTGGGAATAACCGCACTATTGATATGACCCATACTGACCCAAGCGTTAGTGATTACCATTATGCCGTACAAAAACTGCTTAATGAGCATGGTTATTACACTGATATAAACAGTAATGGTGTTCATATTGAAGTGCGGAATAATGAAAATAAGCACATTGGATTTATCAATGGCTTGTCGGGTGATTATGATGGTAAAGATGAACTGTTTCCATTTACGCAACAGTTCAAAGGTATAAGGTTTGATATTCCGTTTAGGATATGGAGAGGGAAACGCAGAGGGTGAGTGCAAATGTCTAATAAAGTTCCAACATTATACTGAATATTGCATCATTCCCTAGACGGTAAAAGCATTGTCTATATCGGGCGCTCAAACGGCGATTTAGATAGACGGTTGCGAAATCACTTTGTTACATCACATAAATTTCAAAAGAAATTAGAATTGTGTGATAAAACAAGGGTAGAGGTTGCCGAGTTTAAGACTGTGGTAGATATGTATGTTGCAGAAATAGCCTATATCAATCTTGAAAAACCACCTTTGAATGTTGATGATAAGGCACAAGATGACTTGACAATATTTGTAGATTTATCAAGTGTTGTGTGGCAACCGTGGAATAAATCGCATTTGTTGGGAAAGTGGTTAAGCAAAGGTTAAAGGCTATTGTGGAGGGCGAAGATGAATAGTTGTATAAGATGCAACCCTGCGGTAAATAACTGCTTAATATGTGACAAGGGAACTAATAAGTCAAGGCGTGTTTGATGATAAAGACGATATGAAGCGGTGCGCTATGGTGGAATACAATTTCAGGTTGCCAGATTACTTCTTTACATAGAAGAAATTTAGCGTATTGTTAAGCGGTTGGCTAGGTGGTGGAATTATTGGCGATGTTTTCGCAAGAGGAATATATTAAGGAGTTTGAACACTACAGGCACAGCGATCCACCGCCAGTTCCGCCTGAATATGGCAAGAATCGTTCTGATAGGCAAATCGCTGTGGGTGATTGGTGGCGTGGCAAGCATGATATATTAGCGGCATTTGGTACAATAAGGGCAGGAAAAACACATCCCCTTTCAAGGGATTTTGTTTTTTCTGCTGTTTACAATTATGACCAAAGCAATTTTATTATTGTTGGGCGTAGTATTAAGGCGTTAAAAAAGAATTTTATAACTGCACTTATCCGTGATTTGAAACGATATAAAAATGGAAAACGTTTTAAGGTGCAAACAAACTGGACAGATGCAGTTGTTACCATTACACGTTATCTTGATGGCAAAATAGTTTCTGTGAATTATTTTCATTTGTATGGTGGATCTAAAGCTGGAGATGAAGAAGCCCCAGTAGGATTGACCGTTGATGGTGTGTTTATAGATGAAGGTCAACACATAACCGAGGCAATGTTTGATGAGGTTATGGGTAGGTGTGCGCTAAATCCTAATGCTCGTTTTTGGGTAACAGGTAATCCGCGGTCGCCCCAATTTTGGTTTTATCAAAAGTATATACTTCCTGCATTGCGTGGTGAGCGTAAAGACGTAAGAGTTGAGCCATATTCATTTTTTGATAATCCCACAATGTCGGGTGAGGCAATTAAAAAGATTTTAAATCGCTGGCCAGAGGGTAGTGTTTACTATCTTAGAAATGTTTGTGGACTGTGGACGGTTGCAAGTGGTTTATGTTATGCTGTCTTTGCGAATAATAAAGAGCGTTTTCATGTTCCGCTTGATGAAAAAACGCTAGAGCGGAAAATACCGCCTATTGAGCGTATAACCATTGGTATTGACTATGGTAAAAGTAAGTCACATCATGCGTTTATTGCTGTTGGAATTTTGCGTGGTATGCGTGGTATAGTCGTTCTTGCAAGCGAAACCCACGAACCTAACAAGACCGAGGACGGTAAGGATTATGATGAAGAACCTAAACACGTTTTTGAAAAGATAATTAAATTTATCAGATTTGTGCAGAATAAATACGGCAAGCATGGACAAATTACAAATATTTACTCTGAACATGATAGCGCATATATTAACGGTACACGCAAGGCAATGACGGCACAAGGGTTACAAATCCCTATTAGCAATGCTAAAAAAGAGCCTATTTCCGAGCGGATAACCACATTGCTTATGCTTATGTCGGCTAATGCGTTTTCGTATGTGCCAGAAGATAATGCGGCATTAGAAATTGGCTTGTGCGGTGCTGTATATGACGATAACGAGGAAAGGCTTGATGACGAAACTATGTACGGGATAATTGATTCGCTAGATTCGCTAGAATACGCATTTGGGTTTTACACCAAGACATTTAGCCGCTTGTACTCTGATGAAATGTTGATAGAGTAGACACATTTGTGGTATGCTTTCAAAAACAGGAGGTGTATCATGCACAAAGGCGAAGATAATCACGCATGGTTAGGTGATGATGTTTCATATTGGGGAGGTCATTCTCGTGTAAGAAGGGCAAGGGGAGCGGCTAAAACGCATGGGTGTTCTGTTTGTGGCGAAAAGAGCATGGATAAAACTTACCATTGGGCTAACCTTACAGGAAATTATGCAGATGTGAATGATTATGTTCCTATGTGCGTATTATGTCATAACAGGCATGACTGGAAGAATAAGATGACAGGAATATGTGCTTACCCTAATTGCACTATCCCCATAGCACAATCATGCAACAAACATGGATTTTGTGCTTTCCATTTGGCACGGCAAACATCAAGGCTTAAACATGGTATAATTTCAAATATGTATGAGTATGCAGACGAACCAAAAGAAGTTGTAAAGCCATTAAAACAGCCCGTGCGTTGCGTATATCCTAATTGCAACAAAATGACAATAAAGGGCAATATGCTTTGTACAAAGCACTACAAAAAACAATGGAGCAGAGTAAAAAGCGGATTGTCAGAATCATTGCATGACTTTAGTATAACAATGACGGATTATGAAGAATATAAAGATGTTAAAATATGTATGTACCCTAATTGCAATGAAACAAACTTAGGCAAAAGCGGAATGTGCCAAAAGCACTATAAGGCACAATGGTTTCAGAAGAAAAAAGGCAATATAGATTCAATACATGATTTTAGCAAGGTTGTAAGTGGCTAAACATTCACACAACCATACGGAGACGGTGAATAATGGGTTTAATCCGAAATGCAATAAGTTCAATCACTAACCGATTTAACAGGTGGAGGTACGGAGCTTTGAATATCCCTACAAAAAGTGTAATAGAATTATCATCAGCACCTCCAGCAAATGATTGCAAGGACTTGTCAGATGCTATTGATATATATGCTGGTGAGCCTAGATGGCTTAAACCCCTTCCGTCGGATGCATCCCACGCTGGATATGGCTACACCGTCCCACAAGCACTTAGCAGGCTTGTATTAACACGTACTGAATTTCTTGTAAAAAATAATGATGAAGTAAATAACATGTTGCAAAGTCAAATGATGACTAACTTAAAATATAAGTTAGAGCAGGGCATAGCCTTGAACATGTTGGCGGCAAAGCCTTATTATCCCACTGCTATGTATAGGCTAAATGCAGATGGCAACAAGGAGGTGTTTAATTATCACCCTAAATTGCTTGAAACAGCGTTTTTTACTCCTGATACATTCTTGATTGATAAAATGGACAGCAGCAGAAATATTTTACAGATTCGCTTTTTTACACAGGAAAAACAGGGTGGTAATTACTATGTACTTGTTGAAATGTTTAGATATGACAAGGCAGAGCAAAAGCTAAGAATTGATAATACAGCATTTGTGAAAAGGGATAGTGGCGGTCATTTCATGTGGGAAGGGATTGGAGTGGAAGCCGTGCCATTGTCTAAAGTTGAAGCGTGGTCAGATAGAGAGTCTTATTTTGAGTTTACCAATGTGGAAACTATGCCGATTGCGTTGTTTATTCCTGTTTTTACCGACAATGTTAATTTTCAGAATCCTTTCGGTAGGGCTGGTAATTTACGTGCTACCCCTGCATTGCAACGATTAGATTTGCTTTATTATGCAAAAGATAATGAAATTAACGCTACTCAAATTAAACTAATTATTACAGAATCAGCTTTGATGGCAATTCCCGAAAATGAAAAATTACGCTGGGAAAATCTATCTAAAATACTATTGCGATTGCATAATGATGACGCTAACATGGTTCACACTTTTGCACCTGATATTAGGCATGATTCTTACATTAAACTCATAGAAAATGAACTAAGACACCTAGAAACATTATGGGGTTTAAGTCACGGGGAGATTAGCGAAACACAAGGCAGAGCAAGAACAGCAACCGAAACAACTATGTTGCGTGATGTCACACTAAGCACAAAAGAGAGTTTGCAGTGTGCTTTAGGCTCATTTATCGAACAATACTGCTATGCTTGTCAATTTTGGCTTAATCTTGCGCAACCACGTGAAAAATTGATAATTGAAAAAAAATATGGAACGCCAATACGTCCAGTAGCAGAGTTGCCACACTTGTTGAATCTTAGTATGCGCGGCGGAGTATCACTAGCCTTTGTCAATCGTACCCACTTTGGCATGAGTGAGCAAGACGCTATAATTGCTGTAGATGATGCAGTTAAAGAAAAAATCAGATTAGCTAAACTTGAAGTTGAGCTGCAAGAATTAAAAAAGGAAATCCTTAAAAATGAAGTTCTTGACGGTGTTGGTGATTCGACTTATGATTATCGGCTTGAAGGTGACGAGTTGGTAGATGTTGATGGAGGTTGATTATGGTTAAGACAATAGAAAAAGAAAGGTAATGATACTTCTCCTGATGAAACAGCAAGTAAAATAAAACAAACATTTAAGATATTTGCACTGAGTATAAGATTAATGTATAAGCCTATATGATTACTGTTAGTCAAGTGGCTTCACATGGCATAAATGTAGTTATTGGAGTAGATTCTAATGTTGTCTCCACAAACCCTTGATGAATTTTCCAATAAAATATTGCCAAGCATCCATGCACTTGAGGCCGATATGATTAGTATGATGTCGGCGACGATTGCGGAAGCAATATTGATTGATGACCTTGCAGAAGAATATTTTTTATTGATGAATGCTCTCGAAGATAAATTTTACGAGATACGTCAACGACATGACTCAATAATTAAACGCAACCTAGCAGAAATCATTACGAGAGCAAGCACCCAATCGATGGAGGACGAAGCGATACCATGGCAGAGTCGGGCGTACGTAGCAGGTATTATTTCAAGTACCCAGCAAGCAATGTCAAGTAAAATACAGCGTAGTATTGCAAATTTAGAATTTGGACATATGCCAATAAACCAAGCCGTACAAAATACAGTTGCCACAATTAAAAACGATATTCCCACTATTGCTGAAACAACTGTTGACGCTTCACTATTTGAGATGCAAGATATAATTGCTGGGCATTTAGGCGATTTATTTAGCGGTGGAATGGGCATAACAGGCGAACGAAATACTTTTGACGCAACCTTGCGCATGGAATTGTTGCAAGCCTGCAAGCATAGTAGCATGGAAGTGTCAGACGTTGTAGCTAAAATTATAGGTGGTTTTGACGGCTATCAGATAAGCGCACACAAAGGCGCACGTCCTTCTCATCAAGAATGGCAAGGAATAATTGTTAGTCGCTATCGTGGTATTTCTGGTTATGAATGGTATGGTGAGCGTGTTCAAAGTGGCTTGATTGAAAAGAATTGTAGACATAGTAAAGAGCCAATTCGTTTAGGCACTCCAAACCGATATACACAAGAACAGTTACGAGCCATGAATGCCAACGTTGAATTTGAAGGGCGCACTATGGAATCGTGGCAAGCCAATAACAAAATGCGTGAAATGGAACGTCGTAGTCGTAAAATAACAAGAGAACTCTATGCGCTTGAAGGCGCAGAATTATCAGATAGCGTGAGACACATTGAACTTAGCAATCAGCAGCGCAATTTATATTCGTTATATAGTCGTTTTGCAAGTGCAACAGGGTTCCCGAAACAAAATGACCGATTTTGGATGAAAGATATTGCATTTCAAATAGCACATGATGTTGCAAATAAGAGAAAATTAGGTATAATAAGTTCAAGTGCGTTAGATATTGCATCCAAGCGATATAAAGCACAGTTTGGTAAAAAGTTTGGTGAACATGCACATGAGTTTGGGCTTAATCCCAAGTCAGCATCAGACCGTGCGAAGATGCAAAATATTATAAACGATACTATAGATAATTTTGACGAAATTCGACGTGGTACATTTTTGGGTCAAAGTGGAGCAGTTGATTTTTATATCAAAGAAAATGTTGTTGTTATTGTGAACAGTGGAAAGCTTGTAACAGCATTCCCCAGTACCCTTGGTACTGAAAGCATTAGGACAGCAAGGAGAATAATGTGATGTTGAGCTTGTCAGAACGAGAAAAAAACGGAATAAAAATCATTGAAAAAGCGGCAAGTAAAAAAAATGCACACTTCTTTATTGATAGCGGAGAAGGCAGAGAGTATTCAACAGACACAATTAGCATAATGAATATGTCTGGTTGGTTAATCCCAACAGAGCGTAAATCAGAATTTGAAACTATTTCTGATGATGACAGATGGAATGATACATGGGATGCGTTTTTTTGCTTTGCAAAATGGTATATTGTTGACGATGAGATATTGATAGACTTTAGCTAAATATATATAATCCCATAATTTTATACCGAAACAAGAGTGGAGGGATAGCTTGAACGGCGAAATTGAGGTTAGACTAGCAATATGTCCAAAGTGTAGAAAAAAGACAAACCAACCGCTCCCTCCAAAAATGCAAGCAACAGAATATGGACTTTGGTGTGATAAATGCCAGAGAAACTATCTTTGTACAGTAGAACATGGTATGATTGCAAAAAGCAGGGAACACAAGTTTAGGATTGTTAATTAAATAGATTGTGCCAGTTGTCAAGTACACCGTGCCGCCAAGACCAATTAAAGGTTTAGGCGGCTTTTATTTATTCAAATAGAAGCCAACAGGAGGAAACAATATGCAAAACGGACACAAATTAATTCCCATGAACTTGCAGTTTTTCAATGATGAAACCGCAACAGGAAACACCGAAGCCGCGACAACGGAAACGAAAACTGCAACACAGGAAGCACAGCCATACAAAGTCTTTACCGACAAAAAACATTTTGACGCAGTAGAATTGGCGGCAAAAGCAAAAGGACAGACCGCAATATTGACAGAGTTGGGGCTAAAAGACATTAGCGAATTAGCAACAGTCAAGATACAACTCGAAGCGGCAAGGAAAGCCGCAGAAGCTAACCAAACCGAAGCGCAACGCCGTGAAGCTGCATACAAAAAAGCTGAATCACAAAGACTTGAAACAGAAAGTAAAATTGCTACAATGCAAGCCGAGATTATTAAGCGTGACCAAATGGATTTAATTCGTGATAGTGTCACCGACAAAGTAGCAGCTTACGGCATACATGCAATCGTTTCTACAATGGATGGCGACTTTGCTGAAAATCTTAAAGCATTTTTAGCAGATGGCGCAAACTCAAAATATACAGCCGCTACGCAAGCTACACAAAATGGTTTTCGTAGTATTAATGTAAGCACAGGTGGTCAGCAACAAGAAGAACCGAAAAAATTTAATATGAACTCATACATCCGAAATGGAGGATAAAAATTATGGCAGTTGATGCAATGATAAACAGAGAAAAAGCTTATGCGCTTATTCCCGAACAAGAGGTAATGGAACTGATTAATGGTATACGCAAATCGTCTGTTGCAATGCAACTTATGAGACGTTTGCCAAACATGAGTACAAGAGTTGGGCGTGTGCCAGTCCTTGAAATGTTGCCAAGCGCAGATTTTGTTGATGGTGACGCTGGCATGAAAATCACAACTGAAATGGCATGGGATAAAAAGCAATTAGTTGTTGGTGAGATAGCCGCAATCGTGCCTATCCCTGACGCAGTTGTTGACGACGCAGAGTACGATATTTGGGCGCAAGTTCGCCCAGCACTTATTGAAAAAATTGGTCGTGTGTTTGACAACCAAGTATTTAATGGTGGGAATCCCAAAGCCCCTGTTGAATGGCCACAAGGCTTGATACCACAAGCAATATCAGCTGGTCATATTGTTACTATGGGTGGAGGTCAAGATACGCTTGATGACATTAACTCTCTTTTTGGTATGATTGAAGAAAACGAATTTAATGTTACAGGCCTTGCCGCTCAAATGTCATTGCGTTCACGTTTGCGTAATGTTCGTGATGCTAATGGCGGTTTTTTATTTGCAAGTCCTACAAGCGGTAGCGACAATAATCCGTTTGGTGTCCCCGTACATTATATTGGGCGTGGAACATGGAACGCCGCAACCGCAACCGCAATCGCAGGAGATTGGGGTAACGCTGTATATGCAGTCAGACAAGATATTACCTTTAAGATTTTTGACACAGGCGTTATTTCCGATGATGATGGAAAAGTAGTTTATAACCTTTTGCAACAAGATATGAAAGCAATGCGCGTTGTTTTTCGTGTCGCATGGCAATCTGTATCTCCTATTGATATTGATAGAGTGGACGCTAATCGTCGCAACTTAAAAATATTCCCATTTGCTATAATGCAACCAGGGGTTGTAACGCCATAATTAGTGTGAAGGGGTACATGTAATGTATGTAGCTTTAATACAATTTCGTGATTTGGACGGTAAAATATACAATATTGGCGAAGTATACCCACTTGGTGATGTGACACAAGCACGCATTGAGCAACTTCTTACATCAAATAACAGGACAAAAGCACCAGTCATTGGAATGGTTAAAGATTCAAGCACTCTTGATTTCAACACAATGAGCCGTGCAGATTTGAAGGCATACGCCGAAGAAAATGGGATAGACTTGACAAATGCAAGGAACAATGCCGAACGAATAGCAATTTTGCAAGGAAATTAAGCTTGTTGAATATTAGCAAGGAGGCGCGAAATGGGGTTGTTTAGAAAATACTGTATTATGAAACATGGCGGTACACCGCGACCAATGGTTTCACGCTTCCTTGCGTTTAATGCCGACTCAGGATTTTTGGTGATGAACGTTGATACAAATAGGCTGGTAAGGCGTATTATAGAGGTGTAGATATGAATATTTTAACAAGCTATGATTTCTATATTTCTACTTATGGGCTTGGACGAAAACCTATTATACCTGTTGAATTATTTTTGTTTTGGGCGCAACAAGCAACAGCAAGAATTGACAAGATGACTATGAAGCGTACACGGCAATTTAACCCTATTCCAGATTTTATACAGTTTTGCTGTTGCCAACTCGCAGAACATTTATACAAAGCCGACAAAGCGCGAAACACGCTTGCTGGTGGTGATGACGGAATCTTAGCAATAGTTCCAAGAGAAGTTTCAGTTACAAAAGGTGTATTTCCAAGTGCTAATGATTTTGAACGGCAGACAATGCAAATTATACATGATTGGTTATCGCTTGAAGTCGCTATTGATGGACGGACTCCATTAATCTCCCGTGGAATAGGATAGGTGATATTATGGAACATAGAACAAGAAAATGCACAGTACAAGGCATAGATGGTATATGTACATTTGTTATGTGGACAGAGCGTATGACACCTGTTGACGATAGGAAAAGATTCTGCCGTATGCAGCCTATGGCACTTGTAGAAAAGCCAAATGGTCAAATAACAGAAGCCCAGCCTGTAACAATCCAATTTATTGACAGGACAGCATATAAAGCAAATAGTGATGATGTTTCCTAAGTCTATAACCACAGATTGCACCTTGTATGTCTTTTGGCGAAATCCACAAAATACGGCACAGATGACAAGTATTAGGATTCCGCTTAGTGGCGTGTTCTGGTCGGAGGATTCCGCTTCGATTGCCGCTAATACTGGTATGCAGATAGCGACTACTGCTAATGTGATAATCCCTGCATACAAGGAATACAACGGCAATAAGCCTAAAGGCATTTTTGGGCGTGATTATATCTCCCCCGAACAATGGTATCAAACGCCATTCATTGAACTGCACAAGTACTTTACGCTTGATGCTGGCATGGTTGGGTTTAGTCCACCGCCAATGCAATTTACAAGAGTAGTCCGTGGTATGGTGGATTTTGAGTTTGAAATGTCAAATGTGCAAGGACTAGCCTTGCAGATGAATCAGTTTATGCTGGAAGTACCGCAAGCAAGGCAACCACAGATGATAAACGCTAACATCATAGGTAGCCCAAAAAAGATACATCATATACAATTTCGCATTTGAGGTGATTAGATGTTTAAAAAGTATAGAAAAGTACCAATTGTTATTGAAGCTGTGCAATATGATGGTACAAACTCCGCTCGTATTTTATGCGAATTTGCCAATGGCAAAAGCCATATTACAGTTGGACATGAAGTCAAGGGAAATGAAATATTAACTATTGAAACCCTAGAGGGCAACATGGTTGCTAATATTGGAGATTATATCATCAAAGGCATAAATGGCGAATTTTACCCATGCAAGCCCGACATATTCAACAAAACGTATGAGGAATACAACGGTGTGAAAAACGAGGGTAAATATCCACCACACGCATATCAATAGTTGAGGTGATAGCATGGACAGACAAGCATTACAAGAAAGAATGGCAAAGCTAATTGAGCCAATGTGCCAAGTATTAGAAAACGAAATGTGCCTCAAAAAAACAGGGCAGGTGACAGGCAGCGGCGATATAGTTTATATGCCTGTCAATATGGACAACATTTACAAGGGTGCTAATAGCCTTGCGATTATTGCTTCGATTTCTGGCGTGGCTTATCAAGAGCCTAATATGGAGGAAAGTGTATGAAAAAACCATTTAATCATTCTAGTGTGGAAGTATTGCAAAAAACAATTACCAAAGATGGAACAAAGTATAATTGTGGCGTAGGTCAAGACAAAGACGGATTTTATGCTACAACGCACAGAATGAGAAGTGCGTCATATGAAAAAAAATCAGATATTCCGCATAGTGTATTAAAAAGAATAGCTAGTACAGGATGATGGTACTGCGTGTACACACAACCCCATTCCGCATAGACAAATGGGGAGTAAAGTCGCACTTGGGCTGGAACGACAAAGCGATAACCTCTAAACTGAATGCTAATTTCGGTATAGGTTCATCATTTTTAAAAGATTTTGAAACCGAATTGCTTAAAGATATTGAGCCGTATATCCCGAAACTAACAGGCGATTTGATACAGTCTGGCTATCAAGGATATAGAGGACAGGGGTTTATAAAATGGGGCGGTACAGCTTTAAGTAGGCCGTACGCAGTTAATCAATTCTGGAACAATCGTGGCAAAGAAAGTGGGAAAAGAGGAAAATTTTGGACAAATCGGTGGATTGCCGATGGAAATGTGCCAGCCATTCTTGCAAAAATTGCACGTAAGCATGGCGTAAAAACAAATTAAACATAGTTAAATACATTCGGAATTATCCCTTTTTGATACAAAAGAAGAAGCTGTTCAAGCAGTAAAAGAATTTGAAAGACAGCAATCCTACAACGTATTGCTGGAAAGCATGGGGTGAAAATAAGATGAGTGAAGTAGGTCTAATTGACCATTTGCCACAACTTGAATCATGGTTGCGTACATTCCCCATTTCTGGATTATTTAACATTCAAAACCTGATAGGGCAACTTGATTTCATTAGGTTTGATCCTTCTGCACAATCAAGTACAAACATGTTAAAACACGTTGCAACGAATAGCACGATGCAACGGGATATTATGGGTATTATTACTAGGGAATACACTGTTGATTATCTTCTTTATTTAAGGCGTGATTCAAATACGAGTTTTTCTCGACAAGAAATAAACATAATGCTTACACAGTTGCCACAATGGAGTGATATAGAACATGCATACGACAGGCAGCCTAAATTTGGCAATATAGCTACTGACATTGAAGAAATACGTATATACGGCGGTACAGGTTGGGCTTCTGTAGAGAGTATGCCTTGGCTTGAAGATTATATGCACTCTTTACAATTGAATTATAAGATTATGTTCTAAACTAATAACAAAATATAACAACCAAACTAAAAATAAAAGGAGTGGTTAAAATGATTTCAGGGAAAAACACTGCACAACGTAGGGATTTTGTTGTGGCGGCGAGAATTCCTACAGCAAGCGGAACTTTGCCTACAACATTTACACCAATAGGCACGAGGGTACCAGACGCAAGTCTCTCATTCAATCAAGGTGTTGAAATAGAGGTTGATATTTTTGAAAACACCTATGTCACACTTGGCGCACCGTCTCCAACAATGGACTTTGAAGGCGTTGTTAATAATGTCGAATACGACGTACATGCTCTAATGCTCAACTCATTCATTGACGGTGACACAAATAAAGTTGCTGGCATTGAATGTATCTTGATTTTTGGCTATGACGGCGCGGTAGGCACTTATACTGCTGTTAGAAAATCTGATTGCTTGTTCCAATTGACAGACCTTGGAGGGGCTGGTGAAAGTGCAAGAACCAACCAGACATTTACTATTCATTTTGGCGGTATATCTACACGAGGCACAGTAGATTCTATTGCCGCAGGTGCGCCAGTGACATTTAATCCTGCACCATAAGGATGGTGTAATATATGAAAATTAAAGTTATAAAGCCATTTCTTGACCGTATGTCTAATTATCTACAACGTAGTATAGGTGATGTTTTAACGGTTAATGAAGATTTTGGAGAAAAAATTATATCTGGTGGATTCGGGATAAAACATGTAGAGGGAATTGAAGATAAGCATGTTCAAAGTGACTACCAATATAGTGATACTATAGGTACTCCTAAAACGGGACGAAGGAGAGAACCATGAGCATAGATACAGGAAAAATTAGAACCCTTGAGATTCAACAGTTAAACACGGTTGTAATCAACTTAAAAAAGGGGAATGAAACTATTCCCTTTGAGTTTGTGCCTGATGACCCTACCTTTCTTGGTAACATTGTAAAAATTGGAAAACAAATTGGAATGACAGGCAGGGCGTTTAAGGACTTAGAGGAGATTAGCGAAGCTATTGACTCTGAATACAATAATGATATAAGCATTGACGATATAGAGGCCACCGAAGCCGTAATAGACAAAGGTTTGAAATCGTTATCGTCTAGCTTTGAACTTGCCAATGCAACATTTGGTGAAGATGTTGTGGAATTTGTGACATGCGGAATAAAAAATCAAATACGTCTTATCCCATTGCTAAATGTTATCACGGAGGAATGTCAAGAATATTTAAGCAACTATGGCGAACACATTTCATCTTTTATGCCACCTAACCGTGAATCACGGAGAAACAAAAAATGAATCGTCTACTAACGACAGCCCCGTCAGTCTTGGAGATAGACGGGGTTAGTTATAGTATTGATACTTCATTCCGTACAGCGTTAAGTGTATTTATCGCACTTCGTGATAACGCATTATCAAATGAAACTAAAATTGATTTAATGATTAGATGGATATATTGGGAATATGATAATCCAGAATTTAATAATGGGCAATACGATGAAAAAATGGTTGAAATGGCCATATGGTATCTTAAATGTGGCGATATAAAAGAATCAAAAGAGAAAAAACAAGTTATTGATTTTGAATTTGATTCGCAACGAATTGTTGATGCATTTAATGCAAAAAATATTAATTTAGATATTGTAGATATGCATTGGTGGACGTTTATGTCTCATTTTGCAGCATTTCCTGAGTGTTCATTAACCAGAATTATGTATTTACGCCAACTATATAACGATGGAAAACTAAATAAAAAAGAACACAAGGCAGAGCGTGAAGAAGCAGCAAAATATGGCTGGGACATAATTAAGATACAATCAGAAGAACAGGTCATAGAGGAATTAGAAATCCAAATGATGGAAAGTTTAATGCGTTAAATAAAGACGGTGATTAAATGGCGACAAGAGGTCATGGTATAATTGTATTGGAAATTACAGGAGAAGCAAGTAAACTGGAAGCAGAGCTTGATAAAGCCTCAAAGAAATTATTGCAACAGAAGGCTGTATACTCCAAACTTTCCAGAGAAATAAATACATTAAATAGGGAGCTTGACAAAACGGCAAAGGGCACAGATGTGTATGCGGCAGTGCTTGCTTCCATTGGTTCAAAATCCACCGAGTTTGCAAAAATACAAGGTGCAATAAAGCAGACTAGCGTTGAGACTGCTACATTGTATAACAGATTGAAAAAATTAACGCTTGCAGAATTGAAAACGCCAGAGGGAATAGAGGCTCAAGTAAAAGCAACAAGAGCAAGAGTCGAAGAAGAACAACGCCTATTACAAACTATAGAAGGCAGAGCATTAATAGAAGCTAGAGCCGCAGAGGAAACGGCAAGGGCTAATTTGCTTGCGACAAAAGCTGGGACAGAAAGAATAGCCGCAGAAGAAGCATATGTATCCGCAATTGAACGTAGGCTAAGTGCTGAAAAAGCTGTGGGCGTTGCAATGAAAGATTTGAATGTACAAACAAGTAGCATGATTTCCATTTTCGGAAGTTTTGGAAAAGCATCTGTCAGGGCATTTGATACTGTTCGTCGTGGAGCTATGGTAGTTATTAAGACATTCAAAACTATGGCGCGTATTTTGCGTTCTGTTTATAATAGCGTGTCTCAACTTGCTTCTGGAATATTTAATATGTCAAAACAGCTAGGGCGACTATTGCCGCAAATGCGAATGATGAATAGTCAATCTAGGACATTATCCACGCGAATGAGTCAGTTATGGCGTAGAATGGCACGTTTAACATTGGGTTGGACAGTGTTTATTATGATTCGTCGCGCAGTTGGACAATTAATTGACGATATGCGCGTTTTGTTGGCATATAACGAGAGTGTTGCAAATAGTATGAATCGTATTAGAGTATATAATTGGGCTTCTTTTTATTCCATTTTTTCTAGTCTCACTCCTGTTATAGAGAGTGTAGCGCAAGCACTTGCACGGGCAACACAGGCACTTGCACTGTTTTTAGCAATGATTACAGGCCGTTCATGGTCACAAGTATTAGCAGGTGGTGAAGCACTCTATAGGCAAGCACGTGGGCTAGATGAAGTTTCAGACGCAGCAAATAGAGCAAGAAATAATTTGCAGGGCTTTGATGAAATAAATAATCTTGTACTAGACACGGCCGCCGCAGGAGACGATTATACTCCATTAGATTTTGATGTAGAGCCACCTCCACAATGGCTTATTGATTGGATGGACGACTTTACAGAAAAATTGCACGAATTTGTTCGTCAAGTAGGGGCATTTGGAACGCCTGACTTTGATTTAGACTATTGGCGTGATTTAGGATATCAGCTTGCGGATATTGTTTCTGGATGGTTGCGACAAATAAATGAGCGTTGGGACGCTATCCGTGCGTGGTTTGGCGACGCAATGCAAGCATTAGCTGGTTTTTTGCGTGGCATAATTGAGAATGATGCATTTTGGAGTGAACTAGGAGATTTTTTATACAACACAATCTATACAATACTATATGGAATTAATAGATTTTTAGAAGAGTTTCCATTTTATGACTTTGGTGGAAGATTAGCTGAAATATTCAATAGATTAATTGAATTGCTTCCAATACTTGGCGATACATTAGGAAGGCTCGTAAATGCAATTGTCGAAACAATATCTGGTTTCGTTGACGGTGCGAATTGGGAAAGATTTGGCCAGATGCTTTCTGAAGGTCTATCTGACTTTATAAATAGAGTTGACTGGGATTACATGGGTGATACATTTGCCAGATTATTCAATGGGATATTCACAGCAATTTACACCTTTTTAACAGAAACAGATTGGCGAGAATATGCTGGGCAACTCATGAGTGGATTAATGACATTTATAAGAGGTGCTGATTTTGATTTGCTTGGACGCACTCTTGGTGCTGGCGTTAATACAATTTTTAGAATCTTTAGGGGATTTATAGATGAGTACGAACCAGAAGAAACAGGGCGTGCGATTGCAACAACAATAAATAGTTTCTTTGAAGAAGTGGAATGGGAAGAAGCCGCAGAAACAGTTTCTAAAGGTGCGAATGCTGCCATATCAACTATTAGGACAGCTATAGATGAAATAGAATGGCGTGAACATGGCGAGACACTCATGGGTACCGTAATGGATATTGTACGCGAAGTTGAGTGGGATGAAGCTGGTGCAATGATGGGCGACGGTGTCAATGCAATATTTGAATTTTTTCAAGGTGCGATAGACAAGTATGAACCAGATACTGTAGCAACGGCTATTACTGACACAGTAAATGAATTCGTTGAAACGGTTGAGTGGGACGATATTGCAGGGACAATATCAGACTTTTTTATTAAAGCACTTGAAACATTAAAGCTTTCGCTAGAGAAGACTAATTGGGAAGGAATAGGGCAAGCAATCGTTGATTTTCTCAAAGGAATAAAGTGGAAGGAACTTTTAACTGGTGTTATTGATGTTATGTTCGCCGCATGGGACGCTTCCTTTTCGTTACAACGAGCAATATTCGTTGCCTTGTTTGGTGAAAGGTGGGGCAATGCAATTTCTGGAGGTCTGCGTGTTGCGATGACTATATTAAATCCTTTATTGTGGGTTAGAGAACTCAAAAAAACAGGGAAAAACATAATACAAGGTTTAGCAGATGGCATCAGAGAGGGTGTAAACTTTCGTGAACTTATGAAAACTGCTGTGTTTGACCCTGTTATGAATAGGCTCAAGGAGATATTTAGAATTTCGTCACCGTCAAAAGAAATGCACGATTTGGGGCTTGATATTATTATTGGTATGCTAAACGGCATTAAAGCTAAGATAAATGATATTATCGAAATCTTCAGGTCATTAGTAGGTGATATTAAAGATGTATTTTTAGATATAGGCACATGGTTTTCTTATAGATGGAACGACATAACAAAGGGTCTGCCTGAAATGGTGTCAACAATCAATGAGCGGTTTAATAGTGCATTAGAAAGCATACAAAACATTTGGAATACTGTGTCAGAATGGTTTATAAGCAATGTAATTGACCCATTACAAAATGCGTTTGATACTTTTTGGAATTGGCTTTCAGACACAGCGTCAACAATGGTTGAGAATCTGCAAAATATTTGGGCAGATGTAAAGCAGTGGTTTTATAACAACCTTATAGAGCCTTTGCGTAATGCATTTGAAATATTTTGGAACTGGTTATCCGATATTGCGTCGCAGATATGGGAAGCAATTAAAGATATATGGAAAGGCGCAGCAGAATGGTTTGACACCACCGTTTTGCAACCACTTAAAAACTTTTTCACGAACATGTGGGATGGCGTACGAGACGCAACAAGTAATGCATGGGAAGCAATGACTGGGTTTGTGCAAGGTGCGGCAGATAGAATACGTGGCATAGTTCAAAATATGGTAGATACCGTCATGCAAGCTGTTCAAAGAATTCAAGATGCTATTAGTCGAGCGGGTAGCATGATAAGCAACCTTAATCCGTTCGGCGGCGGCGGTGGGTTTAGTTTGCCGTTTTTTGCGAGTGGTACAAATTATGCGCCAGGTGGATTATCTGTAGTTGGTGAAAAAGGTGCTGAACTTGTTAATCTCCCCAGAGG
>Ga0123355_10001414_pt1 | contig 33498 bp, 31 predicted proteins | sample TergutEmb28metaG_3_FD_89872 | JGI IMG/M metagenome (GOLD analysis project Ga0123355, IMG submission 89872) | Embiratermes neotenicus P1 segment gut microbial communities from Petit-Saut dam, French Guiana - Emb289 P1 | ecosystem: Host-associated > Arthropoda: Insects > Digestive system > Gut ...
ACCGAAGATCTCCTGTTGCGCCGCAATCGAAGTCGGATGCACATTGCACAACAAGGTCGGCGGATAATAAAGTCCGCGCGCAGGAAGCCCGATCTCGGGCTGGAAGCAGGTCGCGCCCTCGGCTACCGCCTGGCTGACGAGCCGGCGAATCCGGTCGAGTTGCGCCGGAGCGACGATCGCCCCCATGTCGATCCCCTTATCCAGGGGAGGTCCGGCGCGAAGCCGGCTCATGCGGCCGCGCACCTTCGAAATCAGGGCCTCGGCAATGCTCTCCTGCATCAGCAGCCGCGACCCCGCGCAGCATACCTGTCCCTGGTTGAACCAGATTCCATCGACCAGGCCCTCCACGGCGCTATCGAGATCGGCGTCTTCAAAGACGATGAATGGAGACTTTCCGCCGAGTTCGAGCGAGAGGCGTTTATCGCTTCGCGCCGTCGCCGCGCGAAGGGCCCGTCCCACCTCGGTCGACCCGGTAAAAGCGATCTTATCTACGTCCGGATGTTTCGCCAGCGCTTCGCCGGTCGAGCCGTCGCCGGTGACGATGTTGACCACGCCCGGCGGCATGCCAATTTCGGTGCAGATTTCGGCAAGTGCCAGAGCCGTGAGGGGCGTGAATTCCGCCGGCTTCACCACGACCGTGTTTCCCGTCGCAAGCGCCGGGGCAATTTTCCAGGCCAGCATCAGCAGGGGAAAATTCCAGGGAAGGATCTGGCCGACCACTCCGCAGGCTGTATGGCCGGGAAATTCCGACTCGAGCAATTGCGCCCACCCGGCATGGTGGTAAAAGTGGCGGACGGCCAGGGGGATATCTATGTCGCGGCTTTCGCGAATCGGTTTGCCGTTGTCGATGGTTTCAAGCACGGCCAGACGGCGCGAGTGCCGCTGGATGGCCCGCGCCATGGCATACAGGAATCGCGCCCGCGCCGCGCCGCGCAAGGACTGCCATGAAGGCAACGCCTTGCGCGCCGCCTTGACCGCGGCCTCGATGTCTCGCGCCGAACCCTGCGCGACCGAGGCGAGCTTCTCCCCCGCAGCCGGATCGACGGTTTCGAAGAATCCATCCTCGGCGGGACTGGTCCACCCGCCATCGATGAAATGGCCGAATCTCCGGCCGTGGCGGTCGAGCCAGGCGAGCGCTTCCTTTGGATCCTCGGGCGCCGGCCCATATTCCATGGTCACGAATTTTTCCGCAATGCTCATCTCCGGCCTTGCGCACGGGTCGGCTCGTGCGAGCTCAGGCAATCGGATGCCGGTAGTCTGCCGAATACCGGCCCGTCGCCTGGCGCTCCAACTGCCGCTCGATGTCCGACAGCAACCCGCTCGCGCCAAAGCGGAAAAGGTCCGCTTTCATCCACGGGGTGCCGAGTTCCTCCTTCATCAACGACAACCACTCGAGCGCTTGTCTGGCCGTGCGGATTCCCCCGGCGGGCTTGAATCCCACCGCCATTCCGGTTTCCCCTGCATATTCACGAATCGCGCGCGCCATGACCAGCGAGACGGGAAGGGTTGCGTTGGTTGCCTCCTTGCCGGTCGAAGTCTTAATGAAATCCGCGCCCGCCATCATGGCCACCCAGCTTGCCCGCGCCACGTTGCGCAAAGTGACGAGGTCTCCGGCTGCGATGATCACCTTCATCTGCGCCCCGCCCGAGGCCTGGCGGAACTGGGAAATTTCATCGTAGAGCTCCCGCCATCTTCCCCCAAACACCAGCCCGCGGGTAATTACAATGTCGATTTCCTCCGCCCCGGCTTCGACTGACCGGCGAATTTCTCGAATCCGTTCTTCGAGCGGATTGAGACCGGCGGGAAAGCCGGTCGAAACCGCCGCCACGCGGATTCCGGTCCCCTCGAGGGCGCCCCGAGCGGTCTCAACGAAGCGATGGTAAACGCAGACCGCCGCGACCTGAATATTCAGCTCCTCGATTGCGAGCTGCCTGGTCAACTCCGCCCGCAGCGGGCGGCGCGCCTTCGCGCACAGTCGGCGGACACGCTCGTCGGTGTCGTCGCCGGACAGCGTGGTCAGGTCCATGCACGTGATCGCCCGCAGGAGCCAGGCCGCCTTCCACTGTTTTTTTACGGTTCGCCGCGTGGCGTGGGTCTGCGTTCTGCGTTCGACGGCGCTCGTATTGACGCGCACACGATCCAGCCGGTCGAGAGAGAGGGGAACGCCGCGATTCGGCTCGAGCCTCCACCCGCCGGGGGTTTCAATCGGGGCTTCGGAAAGCCGGGCGGAGCGAAACTCTTCATCTGTGGGCTCCCGCGGTGGACGAGCCACAGCGAGTCGCCGCATGGGTTTCCCCGTCATGGTTTCGATTGTACGGCAGCAATTTTCTTCGTGGCACAAGCCCACGGCTGACTTCGAGCCATCGCCTGGGGGAACGATGCGGCCCGCCTGCGGCGTCCCGGGCTTCGGGATGATTGGAACTAACGCCGCTTCCCTTCCCGGCTCTCGCCATCCCGCGCCACGACCATTTGATCAAAGGCGTACAGTAAGGCTTCGCGATCCGAGTAAGGGCCAGGCTGATAGGCGCGCGACTGGATTCCCGCCTGGGAAAGCTCGCAGATCTTCCAGTCTTCCCGGTTCGTGATGTCCCAGAAGTCGATGGCGTCGTTTGCTTCGAAGCCGGGCTTTCCCATCTCGTCGGGATGGAAATGCCACTCGCCGATGATGTCGGTGCGGTCGACGGCCCGGGGCCAGAGCGTCGCCGTCATCATGTAGTCGGGATGAAGGCTGAGCAGGAGGTTTGGAAAAATCGAGTAGTAACAGACCTTCTCCCTCTCTTCCGCATTCAGTCCGGGAAGATAATCGCGCCGCCGCTTGCCGTCGAGGCTCATGGTCTCCGCGCCATCGCGGAATCCCATGGCGCCGCCGATGTAGTTCGGCTGCGGCCGCTCGTTGTCCGCGCCCAGATAGTTGGTGAGCCGGTTGAGGGCCGGATGCAGCACCGGACAATGCAGGCACTCGTTGTAATTGGAGAGGATGAGCTTCCAGTTCGCCTTCACCTCGTATGCGATTCTCCTGCCGAGCCGAAGCTCGCCCATTCGCCACGGCGCAAATTTCCGGGGAAGGTCAGACAGCTGGGAATCTAACGGCAGGGCATCCCGATGGAGATTGACGAAGATGTGCCCGTCCCAGACTGCGGCGTGCACCCGGTTCAGCGGATACTCCTCCCGGCAGAATCCGGCGGTTTCATCCATATGCGGCGCACCCACCAGGCGCCCATCGAGCGCGTACGTCCAGCCGTGGTAAGGACAGCGAATGCGCCCGGCGAAACGTCCCTCCCCCTCGGTCGCCATGCGCGTGCCGCGATGCCGGCAGACGTTGTAGTAGGCGCGAATGTTTCCCTCGCGATCACGTGTGATGATGATGCTTTCGCCCGCAATCTCGCGAAGAAAGTAGTCGCCGGGGGCTGCAGCCTGCTCGGCGCGCCCCGCGCACACCCAGGTCAGCGCGTAAAAGCGCTCGAGTTCCTCGCGGAAGAGGTCGGGATCGGTGTAATACCTTCCGGGCAGAGTTCTGGGATTGGAGGCGATCTGGGTGCTCATTTCCTTCTCTGTTCTCTTTTGGGGATTATCCCACGAATTCGAGCATGGGGATGTGGCGCACACAGAAAAAGGCCGCGCTCGGTGCCCCACAACTGCCATGCCGAGCAGCGGCCTTCTGTCTTGCGGTGCGTTTCCCTGCCTCCTCAAGCGGAGGCGCGATTCAATGCGAATTGCCGGCGCACCCCGGGCTGACCGTGGACAAAGTATTGCTGGCCGTCGAAATTTCACAATCGTACGGCTGGCTGCTCAGACCAACGGCGGTGTAGTGCTGCGAACTCGTTTGCGGGCTGACATCGGTGGCGCTTGCGGAATTCGTAACCGAGGCGAAACCTTGTACTCCCACCCCGTTATGGAGAACCAATTTGCTCGACTGATACTTTTGCGTCGTCGCCACGGTTTCCCCGAATTCCGAGCCCGCCACCGGAAAAACAAAATCCACCGTGATCGGGAAACTGAAGGTTTGAGAGGTAACCTGGGTCCCGCCTCTGCCGGAAGTTGTAGTCTGCGAGTTCAGCGTGTTCTCGACCGAGGTCTTCTGGTCGAGAACCGTGAAGTTGACGGTGTCGAAGTCAAGGGTCTGCGTGCTCGAGAAATTCTGCTCCCCGGAAACAGACGTTGTAACCCGCCCTTTCGAGGTATCGATGTAACCGGCAATCGTGAAATTCCGTTTCTGAGAGACGCCAACCGTGCCGGTCACGGTGGAAGTGCCCGAGAGGTTTTCGGCCACCACAGGGGACGGCTCGCTAAGCGTGTTCTCGGTCACAGCGCCTGACACTTGCGCGCTATGCCGGTCGAGAAAGAGCAAGAGCGAAGCCGTGGTCGAGAAATACGCGTCGTTGTCGAAGACACTGAGTGCAATGGTGTGCGGCTGGCCATTGCTCAGGATGCCGGCAAACGGCGTGAGGTCGACACGATAAGGGACAAAGTCGAGGGTCTGCACGGCGGGAGCGGGCCTCCACTGATCCGGCAAAAAGCCGGTAAACACCCAGGGCGAAACCGGCGCTATACCCGCCGGCTGGCCGTCAATGGTGACTTCGGTCTCGCGGAAATCGGTGTGCCCGCAACCGTACACCTCATTAATGGCGCCCAGATCATCTGGCAAGCACGCGTACCACTGCTCGTCAACATTCTGGCTTTGCGCAACGACATCCAAGTATGCGCTCTCGATGTTCGTCGGCAAATTGAAGGCGGTGGAAAGCTGAAGGGGGGTTGGAGGAGTAATAAGCGCCGGAAGGCTGACCCCGCCGCTTCCATTCGATTGCACGAGCGGCATGACCATGTCCGGAGTTGCCGGCGCGTTGTCGCCATGCGCAGGATAAAACTCGAGCTGGGCGTTGACGGTAAAGACCCCGGTCAGCTCCGTATTGAACGGCGCCGGGCAATCGGTGGTGCAGTTTTGTAACACCATGGTCCCGGGCTGCGGTTGGGTGAACAGCGCGCTGTAGTCGGTCACGTCGCGTTCAATGTGCCAGGTGTTGGTCGAGTTTCCGAGCGGCTCGGGCGTAGTCCCGAAATAAAGATCGGTGTTCGCGAGGTAAAGACTCGCTGTGCGGTCGAACTGGCGTCCTGCGTTCTCGCTGAAGTCGACATCCAGTACGACCTTCGCCCACGGACCGGAACAGTCCGGCGCTGGAGTAAATTGGAAATTCAGGTCCGTCTGGGAGAAGAACGCAAACTGAGCGCCACTGAAAAGAGGGACTATACAAGGCTTCGTATTCGGGCGTGCCACCAAGGGATCGGCGGTAACTGTGAATTGGGTCCCGATTTGGCGGTTAGTGCTTTGGGCCAGAGCCCGGTTGGTACCCATCGTTACTACAAGCGAAATTGCTAGACAACTTCCTGCAATCCATCTTTCTGATTTCACGACGATACACTCCTGGGGGCGGGTGCCTCACGCTTGAATTCCCCAAAGGGGGACTTCCTTATCGCACCGAACGTGAGAAGCTGTCAAGCAAAAAGTGAGCGGATTTATGCAAAATGATCATTTGTGTGAAAGGAATGGGCGGCGGGACTTGTCCCCGGGCGTAGGTGGCGAATCCGTTCACACCCGACGCACCTCGATTCCGCGTTCGGTAAACACGGCGACGGCCTTGTCCGCGGCGTGGGTGTCGGTAACGAGCATGTGGACGTCGGAAATCGGACACACCAGGGCAGGCGTCACAATGCCGATTTTGCTCGAGTCCGCGACGACAATGGCCTTCTTCGCCTGGCGAATCATGGCGCGAAAGGTCAGCGCCTCTTCGGATTCGATTACGGTTACGCCCCGGGCCGCGTCGATTCCGCAAACGCTGATGAAGACCTTGTCCATATAAATGTCATTCAGGAATTCGACCGCGGCGTGGCCGACGAGCGAAAACGACCCTGCCCACTGCACAAATCCACCGGTCACAAACGTGCGCAGTCCGGCACAGTTGCTGAGTTCCATGGCAATATTAACGGCATTGGTAATGACCCGAATATTGTGGCGATTTCGCAGGCTGCGGGCCACGTGGGTGGTGGTCGTGCCGGCAGTGAATCCGACGGTTTCGTTCTCCTCGATCAGCTCGGCCGCGGCCAAACCGATGCGCCTCTTATCGGCTGCGCGATGCTGCTCGCGGTTCTGAAACAGGGAATCATACCGGAAGGGCTCGTACAGGAATGGCTCAATCAGAGTTGCTCCGCCCGGAGTACGCCGCACCAGACCGTTCATCTCAAGTTTGGCCAAATCGCGCCGGACACTGGCGGGCGATGTGCGCAGAGTCTTCACCAGTTCCTCAAGCGAAACGCTCCCCTTGTGCCGCAGCTCGCGAAGCAGGCCCTCGACGCGTTTGTCGCCGCGAAGCTTCGTCTTTTCCCCGTGATCTGTCACCCGTCACTCTCGATGGAGCACCCCAGCCAACAACTGGCTGCCGGCAGGTTTCCGAATGCAAGAGTGTACCTCCAATCGGCTGCGCCGTCCGGTATCAATTTTGATTGAAATTCCATAAATCGATCATTTTTGCTTGACAGTCAACGTGGGTTCTGATTACCGTCACTCTGGGACTGCTCTCGGATTGAGTCCAGATTCAGGAGACCATCATGAATGCCGCATTGTCGCGTTGTCTGGTTGTCGGGGTTTTTGCGCTGCTTGGTTGCTCATCCGCTCTCAGCCAAACCGTCACCGGGTCCATTACGGGCGTCGTCAAAGATCCCAGCGGCGCGCTGGTAGTGGGGGCAAATGTAACCGCAACCAACGTGGCCACCGGGGTTAAGTCCGTAACCCAAACCAACCGGTCTGGTGTCTACACAATCCGGTTCCTCCCGATCGGCACCTACTCGCTCGCGGTGCAGGCCAAAGGCTTCTCCGATGAGCAATTGGCTCCTTTTTCACTCGAAATCGATCAGACCGCGACGGTTAACGTTGCTATGAAGGTCAGCGCTTCGACCACTACCATGCAGGTCAACGAAGCCGTTCATCCTATTCTCGACACCAACGACGCCACCCTGGGAAACACGCTGACGACCGCCGAGATTGAGAACATACCGCTCAACGGGCGCAATTTCTCTTCCTTGACTCTTTTTCAGCCCGGCGCCGTGGCCACCGATCCGACCGGGATGACCGGGAACAATGCCATTGAACGTGCCACCTTCAACAGTGGCATCGCGTCCATTAATGGCAACCGCCAGCAGGCAAATAATTACTTGCTCGAAGGCGCCGACGACAACGAGCCGCAGAATAATCTGATCGGATATAACCCGGCTCCTGACGCAATCGCCGAAGTGCGCGTCATCTCTGCGAATGCCAATGCCACCTACGGAAACGCCAATGGCGGTGATGTGGTCACGATTCTAAAATCCGGAACCAACAACTACCACGGCTCGTTGTACGACTTGCTGCAAAACAGAAGTCTGAATGCGAATTCCTGGAACAACAACCACGCTGTCCCCATCATTCCTAAGGACTCATACACCCAGAACATCTTCGGCGGAACCTTCGGCGGTCCGATCCTCCACGATAAATTGTTCTTCTTCGGCGATTACGAAGGAGTACGCAAACACACCGGCGGTACGGCGCAAGCCAGCCTGCTCACTCCGGCGATGCTTCGCGGGGATTTTTCGGCTCTGAGCGCCCAGGGCATCCAGCTGTACGATACACAAAACAACTTTGCGCCCTACGCGAACAATCAAGTTCCGGTCGTGAATCCCGTGGCCCAGTTCCTCGCCGCGAACCCTAGACTCTATCCTGTACCGAACTCAGTGCCTACCGACGGCCTGATCCAGAACAATTTTCAAGGACCCCAAACCGGTTTCGTCTCAAACAATCAAGTGGACGTCAAAGTTGACTGGACGCCAACCGCGCCAAGCCGGATCAACGTGTTTTATTCTCAGGGAACGGGAAGCGACTTTACGACTGCACTGATTCCGGTCTCCTTCCCCGCCCACAACACCTATCCTACGAACATTGGCGGGGGAAGCTTCGTTCACACCTTCTCTCCCTATGTCGTGAATGAATTTCGCGTTGGCTTCAGTCGTGTCCGCTGGAACAACGGCGTCCCGAGCGACCCATCTGGGCAGTTTGGGCTTACCGGAAACCAGAAGGTAGGAATCCCGTTTGCAGTTCAGAAATATGTCGGATTCACTGGACAGAGCATTGGGAACAACGGCAGCTACATCGGTACCAACGCGAACCCGCAGGTCTTTACCGATAACACCTTCAACTACTATGACAACCTCACCTGGCAAAAGGGGCGCCATTATCTGTCCATTGGCGGACAGGCAACCCGCTATCAGCAGAATTATTTGAATGCCGGAAACGTCGGATTTCTTGGCCAGTTCTCGTACAACGGACAATTTACCGCGCTTCCCGGTGGAAATGGATATGGGCCTGCGGACTTTGTTCTGGGACGTATCCAAGGTGTGCAACTGGCGTCTCCTCTCGGTCTGGTCGGCCAGCGCCAATGGCGGCTGGCGGGATACGTCCAAGACGACTTTAAGGTGACACCCAAACTCACGCTGAACCTCGGACTCCGCTACGAGTATGATCAGCCATGGCATGAGCAAAACAACAAGACGGCGAATGTCCTGCCGGGAGGCCTAGTCGAATACGCCGCCCATGTGCCCGCAGAGGCGATTCCCGGGTCCACTACCTGCCCCAGCAGCGCGTGTTACAACGCAACTTACAATCAGCTGATGCCACGACTGGGCTTTGCCTATCAAACCACTAATAGATTGGTAATTCGAGGTGGCTACGGTACGACCAGCTTCTTCGAAGGATACTCATTTAATCAGCGCTTGACATCCAGTCCGCCGTTTTCGCTGGCTATTAATAGCAGCGCGACAACACCCTCCGCCGGATCGGCAGGTCTGCCTTTCACGGTTGCCGACGCGTTTAGTCAACCTCTGGGAATCAACAACTCCTTGTATTCGGTGTGGCCGCAGAATGTGCAGCCCGCCTATATGCAGCAATTCACGCTCGTTACCGAATACGCCCTGACGAGCGAGTTGTCTCTGAGCGTTGGGTACCACGGACAAAGCGGCCACCATCTGGCGGATTATCGCAACGGCAATCAGCTCACCGCCGCACAAGCGCTGGCCATTTCCAGCCCCAGTATCGGAGGATGCAATGGCACCAACATTCCGGCCGCCGACCAGCCGCCTTATTTTGCGTTGGTCGGTGAATGCGGAGCGATTCTCGTAACCGAATCCGAGGCCCGGATGACCTACAACTCCGGGCAGGTGACGCTACGCCAGCGCACGCATCGGGGCCTGGAATACTCGCTGAATTACACCTACGCGAAGTCATTGACTAACTCGTCCGGGAATTATTCCGTCGGCGCCCAATCGAATAACAGCTGGAACGGACTTTCGGTTCAGAATGGCTTCGATCTCAATGCTGACTATGGCCCATCGGCCATGGACGTCCGTCACAGCTTGAATTTCGTCGGCGTCTACGACATTCCGTTCGGGCGCGGAAGGACTTTTGGAGGCAACTCAAACCGCCTCCTCGACGGTGTTCTGGGCGGGTGGAAGGTCGCAACTTCTGCCGTCCTCTATTCGGGATTTCCCGTAACCATATTTGGTCCCAATGGCAGCAATACCAACAATGCAGGCTTTGGCTTCAGCCGGGCCAATCAATACCGGCCCATGATCATTCAAAACCGGACAATCGAGCACTGGTGGGGAACGGATCCGTCCGCGCAGCCTTGTCTCACCCCTGGAGTCGATAATGGAGTCTGCGCCTACGGAAGTGCGGCGCCATTTACCTTTGGCACAGCCGACAATAGCACCGAACGGGCCCCGGGCTATAGCCAGGTCGACATGTCCCTGTTTAAGGATTTCCACGTCTGGCAGGAGCACGTTGTCGGCTTCCGCGCGGACTTCTTCAACCTCCTCAACATCGCGAGTTATAGTAATCCGGACAACTCGATTACCGACAGCACATTTGGCGTGATTAGCTCGGTGCGGTCACCTGAGCGTCAGATACAACTCAGCCTGCACTACAGCTTCTAGGTACGACCTGAACGCTTAAGCCTAAGATGCGCGCTCCGATCCTCCTTGAAATTTGCGCCGACTCGGTTGAGTCGGCGCTGGCTGCCGAGCAGGGCGGAGCCCACCGGGTCGAGCTGTGCGGCAGCCTGCTCGAGGGCGGCGTTACCCCCAGCTCGGGACTGATCTCGGCCGTTCGCAGCAGAATTGGAATCGAGCTCTACGTCATGGTTCGTCCGCGCGGCGGGGACTTCTGCTATGGCGCCGAGGAGTTTGAGACCATGGAGCAGGACGTGCTCACCGCCAAAAAACTGGGCGCCAACGGTATCGTTTTCGGCATTCTCGAGGAAGACGGGAGCGTGGACGTCCCCAGAACGCGCCACCTGGTCGAGCTTGCGCGCCCATTGAAGACAACCTTTCATCGAGCCTTCGACATGTCATGCGACCTCCAGAAGTCTCTCGAGGAGGTGATTGTCTCCGGAGCCGCACGCGTCCTCACCTCCGGCGGCGAACAGCAGGTGGAAGACGGCACAAGGGCGCTCGCCCGACTGGTTCTCGAAGCTCGAGAACGAATCGCGGTGATGGCCGGAGGAGGGATCACCGAAGCGAACGTCCACCGGATCCTCGAGGACACCGGCGTTCGCGAGATTCACGCCAGCGTAAGAGTGCACGCGCCCAGCCCGATGCGCTACCGCAATGAGAAGGTGTCCATGGGCATCGCCAAAGGACGCGAATATCAGCGTATCCTGGTTCGCCCCGAACAGGTCCGCCGCTTACTCGAAAACGCCCTGAACGGCGCCCCGAATCGCCACCGCGCGGGACGCGCTTCGCTCCGCACACTGTGATCCGGTTGCAGTATCTCGCGAAGACCGCCTGGAAATATCCAACGATTCCCAATAGAGTAGTCAGCGCTCTTACTTCCGAAGGAGAGGACCTTCCGTATGCGCTTTGCTCATTTCCTGGTGGTGGCTCTGGCTGCCCTGGGCGCCCAGGCTCAGGATGTTCCGGCGCGCTGGAGTGTGGCGCAGTCGAGCAACTGGTACTCGCAGCAGAAGTGGCTTGTGGGCAGCAATTTTCTTCCCGCCTCGGCCATCAACCAGCTGGAGATGTGGCAGGCAGAGACCTTCGACGCCGCAGAAATCGACAAGGAGCTCGGCTGGGCGGAAGCGCTCGGCATGAACACGATGCGCGTCTTTCTGCACGACCTGGTTTGGCAGCAGGACTCCGCCGGGTTCAAGCAACGCATCGATCGCTTTCTTGCCATTGCCTCCAGACACCACATCCGGCCTATTTTCGTCCTGTTCGACTCCTGCTGGGACCCTCGCCCGAAGCCCGGCCCGCAACGACCACCCATTCCCGGCGTGCACAACTCCGGATGGGTGCAATCCCCCGGCGCCGAGGCCCTGGCCGACCCGAACCAAGAGCCCAGGTTGGAGGCTTATATAAAAGGAGTGGTCGGAGCCTTTGCCAGCGACTCGCGCATTCTTGCCTGGGACGTATGGAACGAGCCTTCGAACCGAAATGATGGAGCGTATGCCAAACGTGAGCTGCCCGATAAACAGAAATATGTGCTCCAACTGTTGCCGAAGGTCTTCGCATGGGCGCGATCGGTTCACCCCGGGCAGCCGCTCACCAGCGGTTTGTGGGAGGGAGACTGGTCCGCTCCGGAAAGGCTCGATCCCATCGCGCGGGTGCAATTCGAGGAATCCGACGTGATCTCGTTTCACAACTACGGCTGGCCCGAGGATTTCGAGCAGCACGTGCGCTGGCTCGAGGGCTATCATCGCCCGATTCTCTGCACCGAATTCATGGCGCGAGCGGTCGGCAGCACCTTCGACGCCATTCTGCCCTTGGCCAAACAACACCGCGTGGCGGCCATTAATTGGGGGTTCGTGGCGGGCAAGTCGCAAACCTATTTGCCATGGGACTCGTGGCAGAGACCGTACGTGCTCGCTCCGCCGGCAGTTTGGTTTCACGATATCTTCTACGGCGATGGCCGGCCCTACCGGGAACGGGAGACCCAGCTGATCCGCCGCCTGACGGGGTCGCCGTAGTCCCTTGGCGACTCTAACTCTTGCCCGCGGACCGGGCGAGCGCAGTCGACTTCCGCAATACGAGGTCCGTATCCAGGAGGTACTCGGTGCCGTGCTCGCTGGGGGATTCGCGCTCGACCTCCGTGATCAGCGCCTTGAACGCCAGCCGCGCCAGTTCCGACTGCGACATTCTGATGGTCGTAAGCGGCGGAGTAATGAACTGCGCCAGGCGTACATCGTCAAAGCCGACGACGGAGAGCGACTGCGGAACGGGAATTCCGTATTCGTACGCCTCGCGGATCACGCCGATGGCGGTCAGGTCGTTGGAGCACATGATGGCGGTCGGAAGGATCTTGTGCTTGGCCAGGTGCGCCAGGGCGTTCATGCCGCCCTCCATCGTGTGGTCGCCTTCGATGATGAGCTGGGGCTCGGGATCGATGCCGATTTCGCGCAGCGAGGCTTCGAATGCTTCTTTCCGCGCCTTCGCCGACTTCAGCTTCAGAGGACCGGTAATAAACGCGATTCGCTCATGGCGCAATGCGGCCAGATGTTGCACGGCCTGGCGAATGCCGGTGCGGTAATTGATGCGGATATTGCTGACGCGCGAGACCCGGGGACCGACGTCTACGAAAACCAGCGGCACTTTGCGGAAGCGCAGTCCTTCAAGCAGAGCCTCTTCCATGCCGAAGGTGAGAATCGCCACGCCTTCCACGCGCCGCTCGAGCATGCGGCGCACGGAAATCTCCATGCGCTTGGTATCGTGCACGGTGGAGGTGAGAAGAATCTCGTAGTTGTGCTGCACCGCGATGTCTTCGAATGACTGGACGATCTCCGGAAAAAAGGGATTGGTAATCTCCGAGACGATCAGGCCAAAGATGCGCGTCTTGCCCGAAACGAGCGCCCGCGCCTGGGTGTTGGGGTAATACCCGAGCTCTTCGACCACCTTCCACACCCGCTTGGCCAGCTGCCGGTCGACAGTGGGCACGCGGTTTATCGTGCGAGAAACCGTGGCGGTTGAGACCTTCGCACGCTTGGCGATTTCACGGATGTCCATAGCGAGGTGAACGCGCTTCGAGTAAACGTTTCCCGCCATTGTACCGCAGAGGGCCGACCCCGACAGGCGCCGAACTGGCGCCAGCGGCCGCCGGCAATTCCGGCGGGCGCTTCCCGGCGGCTCAGAGATCGAACAGCGCCGGATGCTCCGTTTGAATCTGCCGCTCGTTTGGCAATACCATCGTGGTATGCCGGTTGAAATCAAAGGCCCTGCCTACAAGCCTGTCCGTGCGCCGCGGGGGGCTCAGCTCAGTTGCAAAGGCTGGCAGCAGGAAGCCGCCATGCGCATGCTGATGAATAACCTCGATGAAGAAGTCGGCGAAAGGCCTCGCGATCTGGTCGTCTACGGCGGAACGGGAAAAGCGGCGCGCAGTTGGGAGTGCTATGACTCGATCGTCCGGTCTCTCCAAGAGCTCGAAAATGACGAAACCCTGTTGGTTCAGTCCGGAAAGCCGGTTGGAGTTTTCAAGACCCATGAGTACTCGCCGCGGGTGCTGATTGCCAACTCGAATCTGGTCGGCCACTGGTCGAGCTGGCAAAAATTCAACGAGCTCGAACGCGCCGGCCTGATGATGTATGGCCAGATGACCGCCGGATCGTGGATTTACATCGGGTCGCAGGGCATCGTGCAGGGGACATTCGAAACCTTCGCCGCTGCCGGCGACAAACACTTCGGCGGCGATCTCGAGGGCAAGCTGATCGTGAGCGGCGGAATGGGAGGCATGGGCGGGGCCCAGCCCCTGGCCGCCACCATGAACGGGGCCGCGTTCCTGGGAATCGACGTCGATCCCGCCCGCATCAAGAAGAGGCTTAAGACGGGTTATTGCGACTTCATGGTGAACACGCTCGATGAGGCGCTGCGAATTCTGAAGAATTCAGTCCGCAAAAAGGAAAATGTTTCCGTCGGACTGGTTGGAAATTGCGCGGACATCATTCCGGAGTTAGCAGAGCGCGGCGTGGTCCCGGACATTCTGACCGACCAGACTTCAGCGCACGATCCGCTGAACGGATATGTTCCGAACGGTATGACGCTCGAGCAGGCTCTCGATCTGCGCCGGCGGGATCCCCGGGGATATGAGGAACAATCGCTGGACGCAATTGCGCGCCACGTGGAGGGTATGTTGCGCCTGCGGAAAATGGGCTCGGTGACATTCGACTATGGAAATAACATCCGCACCTTCGCGTTTGAGCGCGGCGTAGAAAACGCTTATGACTTTCCGGGGTTTGTTCCCGCCTATATCCGTCCATTATTCTGCGAAGGACGTGGACCGTTTCGCTGGGTGGCGCTGTCGGGCGAACCGTCAGACATATCCCTGACCGACGATCTCGTTCTCGAATTGTTCCCGCACAATGGCATTCTGCACCGCTGGATCGAACTCGCGCGCAAGCGGATCAAGTTTCAGGGACTCCCCGCACGAATCTGCTGGCTGGGCTACGGCGAACGCGCCGAATTTGGTTTGGCCATGAATGAACTGGTCAAGCAGGGCAAAATCAGAGCGCCGATCGTGATGGGGCGGGACCATCTCGACTGCGGCTCGGTGGCATCGCCGTTCCGCGAGACCGAGAGCATGAAAGACGGCAGCGATGCCGTTGCCGACTGGCCGCTGCTCAACGCCCTGCTGAACACAGCCGCGGGAGCTTCCTGGGTTTCCATTCACAACGGCGGCGGTGTCGGAATCGGCTATTCCCTTCATGCCGGCCAGGTCACGGTCGCAGACGGAACCCAAGCGATGGCCAGGCGCATCGAACGTGTGCTGACAACGGACCCCGGCATGGGGATCGTTCGCCATGCAGACGCGGGATACGAGCGAGCGCAGCAGTTTGCCCGGGTCAATGGAATCGCCGTGCCGATGCTTCCTTCCTGAGACGGAGAGGGCAGCGTTGGCCTCCCCCGCGGTTCGAGCGGGGAGGGCGGGACAAGTTCCTCGTTCCGCGTAAACGACCGCTGCGTACTGGGATTCACACCCAAGAGTTCTATGCGCGGAACAACTCGGATTCGTTCCGGGCAGTTCGGCGGCGGATTTCGAAGACGTGACTCCCCGAATCGCCGTGCCGAACGTTCTAGGATGCCTGCGTCGATTTCGACAACATTCACAAAATGACCGGCTCAACCCTGCGGGCCCATCAGGACTTCATGGACGTCGCGCATGGGATCGACGGCCGAATCCTCCCGGGGTGACCGCCGGCTGTCGCCCTGGTTTTGAATTCAGGAAGCCTGATCGGCACGGAACGCTTCCAGCTATCCCCACGAAACCGCTGACGGTCGCGCGGTCACCGTTCGACAGCGGCCAATAAGCCTTCCAATATTTTCCGGGCGGCGACGCCGACACCCCACTCTGCTAAAGCGGAATGAGGTGCCTTTTTTGGCCTGGGCAAGCTTCCAAGTCGTAAGATAGAAGGCTCATTGCCGCAGTGTTGAATTCTCGAAGACCACGCGAAGGCGGTTTCGAACGTTGAACACACCGAAGGCACGCAGAAGGTTCACGAGTTCGCAACCGGCCATTCTTCTCCTCAATATCGGGCAGCTGATTACGCTTCGGGCTCCCGACGCAACATTACGCCCGAGGCGTGGAGGGGAGCTCAAGGAGCTCGGAATCATTGAGAATGGAGCCGTGCTCTGCGCCGGCGGAAAAGTGGTTTCCGTCGGCACTACGCGCGAAGCGCTCGGCGACCCATGGTTCAGGACGCACCGCAAAAATATTCTGGAAATTGACTGCTCCGGGAAGGTAGCCTTTCCCGGATTCGTCGATTCCCACACTCACCCGGCTTTTGTTTGTCCCCGCCTGGCCGATTTCGAAAAGCGAATTGCGGGAACCACTTACGAACAAATCGCAGAAGAGGGAGGCGGCATCCGTTCGAGTGTCGACGCAGTGCGCTCGACGTCGAAAGACGAACTGGCCCGGAGGATCCTGGCGGCGTTTCATGAAATGCTGGCACAAGGAACCACGGCGGTGGAAGCTAAGTCGGGTTACGGGTTGTCGAGCGATGCGGAGTTGAAGTCCCTCCGGGCGATCCGGCTCGCCGCTTCGCAATGGCCTGGAACCGTTGTTTCGACCTTTCTGGGCGCACACGCAGTTCCGGTAGAATACGCCGAACACCCGCAACGATACCTGCGCCTTATATGCGAACAGATGATTCCACAAGTTGCGGAACGTAAACTGGCGCACTTCGTGGATGTATTTTGCGACCGCGGCGCGTTCAGCGAGGTAGAGTCGCTGAAGATATTTGCCGCTGCGCAGAGGCATGGATTCGGTCTTCGTGCCCACACCTCGCAACTGGTCAGAACCTCGTTAGCCAAGTTGCTCTCGTTCGACCCGGCATCTCTCGATCATCTCGATCGTGTGGATGCAACTGACATCTCCAACTTAGCGAAAAGCCAGACCGTTGCCACGCTCGTCCCCGGGGCCAATTATTTTCTCGGCCTGCGGGATTACCCGTCCGCACGAAAGCTGATTGATACCGGCGTCGCAGTCGCGCTCGCAACCGATTTCAACCCTGGCTCCTCGCCCACCGCGAGCCTACCTTTTGTAATCTCTCTCGCATGCACGCATATGAGAATGTCGCCGGCCGAAGCGATCGTCGCGGCCACCATAAACGGCGCATGCGCGCTCAGAATGCAGTACCGCAAAGGGTCCATCGAGCCGGGAAAAGACGCGGACATAGCCATTTTCGATATTCGCGACTACCGAGAAATCGCCTATTGGGTCGCCGCTAATCGGTGCGAGATGGTGCTTGCAAATGGACAGCTGACGATTGGCTCGAGAGGAGTCGCTTCCAAGCAACGATGGCCACCTTAGTTCCGTCGCAAAATGCGTTCTCAAGCGCGCTTTCGCGGTTTTGCCGCTGCTTCGCTGCTCTCTGCGCCCAGTTTTTCCATTGGCTTGGAGCGCTGCCGGCCGCATTGTTATAATCGTTGTTCATCGTTAAGCATCTTTGTCGCATTGCCCGAGATCCTGAAACACCTCCGGGTGGCGGGAACCGGAGCGCGAGACAAAATGGCCAGGTAGCTCAGGTGGTAGAGCGCAGCCCTGAAAAGGCTGGCGTCGGCGGTTCAACTCCGTCCCTGGCCACCATGTTTTCAAGTACTTACAAGTGGCCGGACCCAGGAATTTGGTGTCAATTGGTGACAAAATAACGGGGAAACGGACCCCATTTCAGTTCAACATTCCGGCTTGAGCAGCCTTGGCACGCTGAGCGTTAGCTATTCGCTCAGCCACCATCTTCGAGGTTTGCTCGATTGCTCTTCGCTGCGAGTCGGGTACAAACTGCGCGTAAATGTCCAGGGTCGTCTGAATGCGGGAGTGACGCATCTGGCCTTGGACGTCTTTGGGGTTTGCGCCCGCCTCGATCATCCACGTTGCCCGGGAAGTTCGAAGTGAGCGCCAGTTCACGAAGCCGATGCCCAGTTCCCTGGCGGCTGGCTTGATGAAGCGAGTGAGAACGTTGTTATCGCGCATCGGCTTGCCGTCTTTGACCGACTGAAACACCAAGTCGTTCGGGCCGTCCGACTTCACCACTCGATATTTCCGCACAGCCCGACCGGCCTTCACCTCGACGGTGAGAAGCTTCAGACGGTGAATGCGTTCAATGACATGTCGGTCCACGCCGATGGTGGCGTTCGAAGCGTCGCTTTTCGGCTCCGACCAATCGCCTCGGCAGTACCGTTCGTCAACCGTAAGCGTGTCGAAACCGACATCGTGCCATTTCAACCCGATGAGTTCGCTCACGCGCAAGCCCGTGTAGATGGCGACATAGACCATCGTTGCATATGGTTCGGGGATGCGGTTCACTAACTCATCGAATTGCTCTGGTGTGATGTGAGGTTTTCGTTTCCTCCCCTTGTTCTTCGCCCTGGGAAGTGTAATGTGTTGCATGGGATCGTCGGAAATGAGGCGATACTTCTCCCTCGCCTTCCAGAGAATGCTTGCCAGCACGTCCCTGATTTTGTCGATGGATTCATGCGACAGATCCGAGTGACGGAAGGCTGTGAAGAAGGCTTGAATCTTGCCGACAGTTAGATCGCCGAGCGACAGCTCTCCGAAGGCTGGAATCAGGTACTTGTCGATCACACCCCTATAGCGTTGTTGTGTGGTTTCGGCTAGCTCTGGCATCTCCAATTCCATGTAAGTGTCTTCGGTGAACTGCTGAAAATTCGTCGCTGAACCGATGTTCGGAAGCTCCGTATTCAGTGGGTTTACATGAGCGTCTCTCAGCTTGAGTACCTTTCGCTCTGGCTCACTGGCCAGGGCGAGCCGCACTCGTTCTCGTGTGCGAACCAGTTTGCCGTCTCGAAATTCGTCTTTCCGAACGACAATGGTCCAATACTTTCCGTGAATTTCAGGTTTTGGTTTTTGGTATCTTCGGCGTGCCAACTGCTCTAGCTCCTCCATTGGAGGCACGCCGCCGTTCGCCACACCAATCATAACGCTGCTGGCGGTACTGTTCACGGTCGGATTTTGGCGAACACCCATCGGCATGAACTCGAAGTAGACACTTGCCGTTCGTATCAAAGAAGGGGCTGCGCTGATGTCTCCCCAGTCCGCAGGTCATGCTTGGCCCGCCCACATGACGCGCACCTAGCCCACCCCGAGAGCTGGCGCAATTTCCGGTCTTCAGCGCCCCGCCCGGTCAGGACATCTCCGAGTGCCGAGCCCTCGAACCAGACCCAAGCCGAGCTCCTGATAACGCCGATAACGGGCCGCCAGCTTATCGTCGACCGCCAACCCGGCCTCGATGTGAGCTTCGGTCTCTTCCATCGCGCTCAGGTCGAACATGCCGCAAGACAGCAAGTGATCGGATAGCGCCTGACGATCGGGCCAGGTTCCACGACAGCCCGGGCACCATGGACCATCAGCCCATGATTTTTGGGGCTCCGGCTCCGTCTCTCCAGCCAGAGGATCGCGAGCATTACGCCTTCCCGGTTCAGTGGGCGGCACGGACGGTCGCAGCCCTTCGCCGTCCGCAGGTACAACCAACCTTTGCCCCCCTTTGTTTCCACTCGTCCCTCCCAAGTAGTACTCACCTCGCATTGCCTTTGGCCCTGTGTACAACCGCCTGTCACCCTCACCCTCGACCCAACCACGCCGCACTAGCTCATCGATGAACCGACGTACATCCTGTGTGCCAAGCCCAAACGCGTGCCGCAGGTCGTTCACGTCTGCCATTGCGGACTTTTGGCAGTGCGCAAGGACTCGCTGAAACATGGGGTCACGGTCGAATTTGCGTGACTGGCTTGTTGGTTCCAGAATGGAAGGCGACACAGGTCGCCACTGCTGACCGTTCTCGATTTGCTCTAGGCGCTCCGGAGACACCACTCTTAAGTTGAAACGCCCCACAACACTCTGAAGAACAGCATCGGTCTTGAGGGCGGCCTCGAACTTATCGAACCCATGTCCGACAAGCCGGCCCGCGGTACTCAAGCGGAACGCTTCGGCGAAAGGCTGCCTGATGGCCGCAGGTTGCCTGACAGCGCGGACGGTCTCTTCCTGCAGGATCGCCCTGATTGATTCGTCATTACGCCGGGCGAGGTCCCTAAGTTCCGGCGGGCACTGTCTAACTTGAATCTGCCCTTGGCCCAGCCTGATACCCCCGACACGCCGGATCGCCTGGACTATCTCCGAAGCAGTCATAGGTCCTCCCAGTCATCTTCGTTCTGCCGATGGCCTTCCGGGTCGGCGGTGGTTATCTCGGGCTTCCGTTCCTCGCAAGCAGAGTCGAGTTCTGTCTGAGCGCCTGACTCGTCCAGGTCAGGCGCAGGAGGGGATTCGGGTTCGGAGGAGTCGCTTGCCGTACTGCATTGAGTACCTATACAGGCACGATGAGCATGTGGCTCATGTGGGTTAAGGCCGTTGTTATCAATAGCTTTGAGGTGCTCACCCACGTGCTCATGATGAGCATGTGGCTTTTGCCCCATAACTCCATTGTTTCCAGCATGTTGAGCCACGTGTTCCACATGCTCATCATTTCTACAGCGGGGTTGGTGTTCGTCTTGAGCATATGGCAGCGACCAGTCTGTATCTCCGGTCGAATACCGGTCGATTGTGATCCCCAGACTTTCCCTTGCCCGCCTGAGAGTCGCATCAGTGATTCTTTCCTTGCGAGCCGCTTTGGTGACTTCCTTCTTGGGCTTGGGACCGTTCCGCAATATGCCCCACAGGAACTCCTCGGCTTCGTCCTGCGCCCCCCGCTGGTCTTTGCCCTGTTCCGGGGCGGTAAGATCGCCGATTCCGAGCTCGGACTCCCCAGTCCAAGTGAAATACCCCCTCGAATAGAACTTCCCCGTTTCGTCCTCACCCGAAATCTTGTAGCCGAGCGTCTTGCCGAGCTCCGCAATATTCGACTTGATGTGGACGACGGCCTTTTTCTGCTTGTCCGGGGTCTCTCCGGCATATAGTTCTGATCGCACAGCGCCGGTGAAATCAATCGTGCCCAGGCCTTTGTAAATGGCGCGATCCTTGGGCGCTTTCCCGCCATGTCGCAAGATCAATACCGCGATGTCGTAGCGTTCCGCCAGCTCGCCGAGTGCATCCAGAACCGGCCTGGTTTCGGTTGCGAGATTAGAGTCAACGTTTGCGCCCAGAAAGCTTTGCAGGGGATCAATCACTATGAGCCCGGGCTTTTTCTCGAGGATTACGCGCTCGATCTCGTGTACATCCTGCAGGGTAACGGTTCGCTTTATCCCGGCTTCCGGCGGCCCGAATTCAACTGCCCTGATCAGATCGGCATAATTACGATCGCCGCCGAGCGCATTAAAACGTGGCAATAAGACCTTGCTGGGATGGTTCTCAAGAGTCAGATACAGCACTCTTTGCTTCTGCTTTGTTACTCCAGCCGCCAGATGGATGCCGATAAAACTCTTTCCCACTCCGGGGTCGCCGGTGAGCATGGTCAGCATCCCCAGCGGTATATAGGGTTCCCACAGCCACTCGATCTCCTCCTCCTCGATCTCTGAGAACGGTTGGACAATGACCCGGCCATGAATGCCCTCGGGCCTTCCCGCCCCCGCTGCCTTTCTTTCCTTGCGGCAGTTCGCCCCCGATGTCTCCGATGGCTCGATAAGTGCCCGCAGCGTGCGCCAATTTTGGTGGCTGCAGCTATTGTGCAAGCAGCCTGCGACGATTTCCCCGCCCGGTTGCTGGCCGACAAACGCAGAGGTGTTCTGGTGTTCCGGATTCCACGGACAGCATTCGAACGTACGTATCCACCCGCCATTGTTCCAATCACGCTTCGCTTTTAGTGCCGGAAGCTTGCCTCGGTAGCATTCCAGCCAATCATCTAGCGACCAGGATCCAGTCGGCTGGCTCGCAGTCTCGCTGGGGTTTGGCTGCGATTTCGACTCGGGCTCATGTTCGGCAGCCAGCCTCTCTAACTGTTCCCGGGGGACAACCTGCAGTGTTTCCGGTCTGGATATGATGCGGCTTCGACGATGTGGCTGACCGGGAGTGGAATCGCCTTTACCTGCGGTGGTCCCGATGACCTTCGCGATACGGGAAGGGTTCTTTGCGGTGGTATCAACGTGCACTCGATCGTTGTTGAACCGCTTCGCTAGAGCTTCCAGCGCCCGGCTAACCAGCTCCGTAGACTCCGAGTCATTGGGCAAATCGATCCCGAAAATGATCTGAGCGCCATTGCCGGAATCGGAGTAGAGCGGCGCTGGCCAGCCCTGCCTTTCCAGATAACCAATGAGGTCTCGGGCATTAGCATGAGCCACTTCGTGTTCTTCGAGGGTGGCCGAGACTCCCGCAGGACGGTTGGCGTCAATGTCAATGTACAGCCGGGAGCGCCGGAGGATTTCCCTGTCTCCCGTTGTATTCTTAGCGCGGTCCTTCAGGCAGTTGTATGCTCGCGCATGGCATCGGGGATCGACTGGGTTGATAGTGCAATATATCCCTGTGACTTTGCCTTCGAACGATGTTATCTGCTTGGCGGCTTCGGCTGGATCGTTGAAGTATCCGCTTACCACCCCATGTCTGCCAGTTTCGGGAATGCGGACCTCAAAAACCTGTCCAGAATCGACAAGCGGTCGGAGATAGCGCCCGATTTCATGCTCGACTTGCTCGGCTGTTCGGGGCTCGTGTTCTTTCGCGGCCGCAGCCCAGCTAAAATCCGGTGTCACCGTCGTCGACCTCCAATCCATCAACATTCACGATTGAGTTAGTTCCATGCACCTGCGGCGCGAAACGCGAGTGGTCCGGACCGAACGCCGGTGTCTCGGGCTCTGCGCTCTGAGTAAGTGGCTTCAGTTGAAGCTGATTGTCTTCCGGAAAGACCAGCTCAAGTTGGACCTGATTCAGGCGGCGAGGGATTCGCCGGGTGCGTCGGCGCGCTTCGGAAAGGGGGTGAGGCCTGCGGCTGGTATACTTCATTTCGGGATCTCGCTTTCTTCCGGGGTCGCGCCCGGAGGCTAAATTTCGATTGGCGGCGAAGCGCTCACAAGGGCGCTTTTGCTGTTTCTAGGCTGTGATTTCCGCGCCGGTCGTTATCGCCGGTACCCGGTGTCTCTCCAAAAAAGCGATCAAACTCCGTTCGCTCACAAATAAGCGGCTCCCAAACTTAAAAAAATCGAGAGTGCGGTCGGCTCTCATTTGCCGCAGCCAATGAATCGGAATGCCGTACAGGTATTCCGCTTGTCGCAGGCTCAGCGCGCGATCGCCGGGCTGGATCCGGCGAATACCTACAAATTCGGCAGGCATAGGTCTCCCTCTGGCTGGCCTGGCTCGTTTTGCCATTAAGCCGCCCTCACTTATAAGGCGTGAATTTGCTCTTCACAATTTGTGAACCGGCTCTTCACAACCGTGATAGGGAGAGGTAGAGCTTGTGAACTTGCTCTTCACAAATTGTGAGGGGGCTACAGCGTCCAAGGGGTGTGCGTATCGAGGTACACCATCGAGTTTCCTCTTTTGATGTTGCTGCCGAGGTGGGCTGCGGTCGTGGGGCACTGGGTGGCTATCGACTTGATGGCGCTGTCGATAGCATGGGTAACTCTTTGTCTTGCCTTTTCCAGACTAGGGTATTGTTTACGGGGTTTGCCGCCGAGTCCCCTGTCTGCCCTCAGTTGGTCCGTTATCATTTCGAGGTCTTGAGTGAGTTTCTCGGCTTGAGTGTGATCACCCCGGTCGCGAGCCTCTTGGATCTTGAGCGCCAGTTCTTGTGCCTGTTGCTCATACTCCCGGCGCGATGTCGCGTCCAAAATTTCCTCTGGAGCCTCGCTACCCGCGAGACTATCGACATTTACCGATGGCATAACCGCCGGGGCACACTTAGACATAGCTTCGAGCTGCGTCGTCGGGAGCAAGGAACCTGGATGTTGAAGCAGCATCGCGATGTATTCCAGGCCGATTCGGTGTGGCAGCTGAACCTTCTCGTCTCCGTACGCAATCGTCCACAAATTGTGGTCGCGACGAAAAACATTGGTAGCAATATGCACTTGGATTCGAGTGGGGCTCGGAGGCTTGGTTTCTTCCGTCCGACCGGGCTCGGCCTCGCGGAATAATTCAAGCTGCGGCAGCAATTCCAGCAACTCTTTCTCGGCCCTCGCTACGCGAAGGGCCAGCTCTGTCGCCGCCTCTTTGGGCTGCGAACTCTCTACCGAGCCAGGGTTCAGGAAACGGAAGCGTTCCTCAGGGGAAATGAGGCTTTCCACGGAAAACCCATGATGCTTGGCGATCTCCTCGAAGCGCCGAATTTGAATAACAATCTGCTGGCGATCGATGCTCGGGTTCGGTGCGCGCCAGCGCGGGTCGGAGCTCGGGTTGGGCACAGGTGTATGTTTCTCGAGCTGCGCATTCAAGCACAGCAGGACCTCTCTCAGAAGAATGCCGACTTTGTGTCGTACTTCGGGTTCGGTGTAGTCCTCGCCGGGACGAGGGGTTCCGGCGGTTGACTTGGGTCTCTGGCGTGAGGCGCTAGGTAAGTTTGCCATCTTGTCCCTGGCAATTTTTCAGGAGGGGCCAGAGGGACAAGCTCTAGCCCTCGCCCATTGCGCCGCAGCCCTGTGCACGGGCAACGGCTACGGAAATCATGTTAGCGCATTCACGGCTGTGAGGATCGGGCGTTTCAGCATATAAGTTCCTGCTGCGTCCCGTAAACGAGAGAGAAGGCGGCTACGCCTGATCAGGGGTGCCCGCACCACCCAATCTTCTGAATCGTTCTGTGCGTTAGAGCACCTCGCTCTTGGGCGTCGATGCCCGGACCCAGACGTTGGCTCTTCGCCAGCCAGACTCGAGGCATCTCCACACATGCGGGAAGGCTGCACCCGTCCCGGGGCGTCATTTCACGAAAATCTGTCGCCCCGATTGCAGCCATAAACTCGGCCCGAGGTTTTCCCTCAGCGCCAGCCGTAACGCCGGTCGAGCGATCGCTCACGGCTAAGCCTGCCTTTCCTTATCCAACACTCTTGAAGCCAGTTCTTTATTGAAGTCGTCGGCGTCCTCGGAGTAGTGGGCACGCCGATGGCAATTCGGACAGCACCAACAACCCATCGTGGGTCATCAGGTCCGCCATCCGTCAGCCGGGCCAGAGCTACCGGTAACGAGAAAAACGAGTGGATGCTGGGCGGGAGTGATGATTCCTCCCTGCTCTTGGCCGCCGTACTTACCGTGGATGTCCCGCCGTCGGTTGTAGATTTGTTCAGGTACGAATAGAGGCTCGGAGTTCATCTGTCTGTCCCCGACCGTCTTTGGATGTCGCAGCTTCGACCGAAGTATTTTCCGCAATTGGGCCGAATGCTGCAAGCGCGTAACTTCACTTTGGGATATTGGATGCACTCGCAGGTGCAAGTCACCATTTCAGATCAAGAACGAGTGCTCAGTTCGTGCCAAACAGCTCGCCCGTGTACCCGGTGGTACACTCCCCCTCGAGAGTGAAGCTAGCGCATGTAAACCAAACACCTGGCAGATACGAACTTCTTCCCACCTAAGCGGGCACGGGTGGATGCATTCTCTGTCGTAAGATTCCGTTCGGATACTTTCGAGACCGGTCTACATGTTCCTGACAGTGTCGTTCACTGGAATCCCATGATATGTATGGGGAGGATACTGCCCGTGCCCCGCAGAGTAGCTCGCTCCACGTACCAGCATGCTGGGCCTCTGTCAATCACCGTGAATGCGGACACAGTTGTCTCGACAGAGATGGCCGCCGCACTGGTGGCGGCGCACCTATCCTTGGATACGGGAAAGACGGGAAGGCTGGGCAAGCTTCCAGACAGAGCGCAGTAAACAACGCTATGCAATACGACACACGAGAGGACCCAATGAAAACAACTATCTTAGTCGGTGCGCTGCTGCTTGTGCCCGCGATGCTCGTGGCGCAGAATAGCACTCTTCACGGGGCCAGGGTTGCACAAGGCACCATTGCGCCTTCAGCACAGCAAAATGTTCCAGGGAACCAACCTAGCAGCCAGCAACCGCAACAGCAACAGCAACAGCAACAGCAACACAGTCAGTCAGCGCCGTTGCAGTCAGCGCCGCCCACCAATTCTCAAATACCATCGGATGGAAGGACGGTTAGGGTCTGGGTGAATACTGCCACTAATGTCTATCACTGTCCTGGGACTCGCTATTACGGTGCGACTAAGGCTGGCGTCTATATGACCGAGGCCGACGCCCAAGTAAAGGGTGCACGGCCAGCTTACGGTAAGCCCTGTAAGTGATGTCGCGTCGCGAGCCAGTGTCGACCTGCACTCAACGTGGCGCGCCAGCTACCGCGGCAATCCAGACAAATGCGGGGACACGTGCAGCGAGGGCCCACATTGCAATGGGTGCTGGTCTTAGGTGAAAGATCGGAGGCCCCACAATAGGAGGAGATTCATGTTCAGAAGTATCGGCGTTGTAATCCTTCTTTGTTTATCGGGGGCGCTGTGCTGGGCTCAGCAAAGCACCGCCCCGGGAAGGGGCGAGCTCGCAGTTGCGCAGCCACCAGAGTCCGGTCCATTCGGCCTGACCGCTGGGATGACCAGAGAACAGGTTGAGAAGATTGTTGGGGCCACCGCTGTTGTGTCCCAGAAGGGTAACGAGGTGACCTACTCGACCGTTCCAGAGCCTTACCCCCTCTTCAAGACATACACCTTAACTTTCTCGCATAAGTACGGGCTGGCACAGGTCATGGCCACGTCATTCGATCCCGCCGGTGTCGGAAATCTTGACAACAGCTCTGGCAGTTTCACGCGTTCCAAATGCAAAGAGGTCCTCTCGACTCTGAGCGGGAAATACGGCCAACCCAGTCAGAGTAGCGGATGCGAACTCAAAGCCAAGGCCGAGTGCTCAGAGCCAAATGAGGCCTCGACTTGGTCTCCCAGCCCGCGATCAGATGAGGTTAGTTCTGTATTTCTATTTGCCGACCTAGCGTCAATGACCAAAGATGAACGGGGAGAATGGGTGACTGCGGGATGCGGCGAGGATAACGCCCAGTTGATGGGCACGATTCAGGTTGCCTATATGTTTGATAATTGGTCCAAATACCAGCAGGAAGTGAAGAGCACACTCTGAAAAGCGGTAGTAAGTTGGAGTAACGAAAGACCTTAGAGTCTTTCGATCTGTCGTCATGAATTTTGGTGACCGCACAGGCGAAGGCGCGTTATACCCCTAGAGGCTTGGGCTGGACGCATCACCACAGTGCGGGCCTGAACGCGATCCACCCCGCCCACGGTCAACCCTTCCCCCGGGTTGCTCCGCGTACCACCCGCACTCGATACCCTGATTCCTGACCGTTCAATTGACAGCGAACAACCATCCGAGCGCCGCCGTGGCCTTTTGGGCCGGGCGGCTCGATGTGCTGCACCCCGACGGGCACGGGCAGATCGAAAAGCGAGAGCAGTCGACAAAGGCCGGAAGACAGTCGAATACGCCACACGCGCGTTTGAGAGTGGCGCGCTTTTCGGTATGAATCGTCGGAACAGGCACAGCCGAGCGTGGACTATGGGATTAGAGTGGTTCCCGTAGCACCCCTGTGGACCAACTTGGGCGGCATGCTCAGTTGGAGGGCTGCCAGATTGTTTTCCCGGTCTTGTCGATGTAACCAAATTTCGAGGGTTCTCCCAATTTTCCGACGAAAACCTTCGCAATGCCGTTCTCAAAGTTTTGCACATAAGCGTACTGGGGGTTGATGACAAAGTGGCCGGAATGGTCGATAAATCCCCACTTGCCCATTTCGAGATCCTTCCCCTTTCCCTCAGATTCGGTGGATTGACCGAAACAATTTCCAATGCAGGCCCCAGCCAATCCTTCACTAAAGGCCATTAGGCGGCCAAACTGCATTGGGATGGCTATTTTTCCGTCACGGTCGATGTAGCCGCAGGCGGACCAATCCAACTTACACACGGATGCCACTCCCTCGCTGAAGTCACCTGCGGTCACATACTGTGCCGGGATGACCATCTTGCCTGACGGATCGATGTATCCATTGAGGGGGTTGTGTGGATAGAACGGAGAAGGACCCAGGCCGATAACGGCTAGCCCCTCATGGAAGTCTCCTGCTGTGTCGAATTGTGGCTTAATGACGAGCTGCCCGCTGGTATTCACATAACCCCACCTACCAGATACGCTAACCGGCAGTAGGATAGGTCCTGGATCTCGGGCCGGAGTTGCAGTAGGCCTGAGATTCGCAGCAGGGGCGCTCCCGGGTGGAGTTTGTTGCGAAGCAAATGGCTGCTGCGAACACCCGGGAAACGTTAGACAGGCAACCGCCAAGAGCAATACCTTCGGCCAGATTACTTTCACGGGACACACCTCGTCAGAGATTTCGCCTCTTTGTTCCGTGCTTTCTTTGCCCAAATGGCCTGCGTGCGGATTCTTGGAGGCCAAAAGGAGCGCTGGTTCCAGACGGCTACCGCCACGCTATCACCCTTTCAATTCACAGTGCAGATAGACCAGCGGCGGGAGTGCCGAATGCAACGGTGGTGTCGGTGCGCCGCAGAATTGCCAGCCCCGGAGGTTTCGCCCCCTTCCTCAGGGGCACCTGTAGATCACGTAGAAAAACGTTATTGTGGGAGCATTTCAGGGCTGGCCAGCAACCGTCGCCCAGCATGGGCCGGGCGGTCTGCATGAGATGGCGAAGTTTCGAGACTTGTGCCAAAAACCCTCACAATTTCGCGCCCGTAAATCTCATACTTCCAACGCCCGGGGACTCCGTTTTGCGGCGTGCCGAAATCAGGTGTTTTTGGCGCATGGATGATGACCGGTCTTCATCTCCCAAGCACTCGAAATACAGCCAGAGCGGATGTAAGTACACGTACATAGGTGTAAGTAGACCTGTGCACACGTAAGTACGTTGAAACTTATGTTGGCCAACTTATTCGACAGGTATGCAGTCCTTTGCAGACCTGCGAAGTAAGCCGCCCACGGCAATCGGTAAGTCGTTGGCTTTGTGGTATCGCCAAATGGGTCAATTTGGTAACTCAGCTGCAGAAAAAGGCTGCCAGACTGTGAAAAAGGCTGGGGGCCGCACCCAAGCGAAAGAGTCCTCACCACTCTGTGCTTCGCCCGACGACCGCCCTGAGGCAGATCGAAGAGTAAGGCTTTGCGGAAAAAGGCTGAGGACAGCCACGCGAAGTCGAACAGTTCTCACGTGCTTGGCCAGCAACCGTCTTGGGAATCCTTTGAGGCAGATCAATCAAAGGAGCAGTTATGAGACGAGTATTGCCGTTGGTTCTTTTGGCCCTGGCTTTGCCCACGGCTGCGTCGGCGACGGGTAGCGCCCCTTTCGCTTTCCTCGAAGGAATTCAAGGACCCATATCCCGTCCAATTGCGGGTACCGTCGACTTCACACCCGTCAACTTCACCACAGGAAGTTTGAGCATTGTGTGGGACAGCGCTAATGGGACAAGGATTACCTTTAGCACCCACGACCTGACTTGCCCATCCTCGGGCAACCCATGCTTTTACAGAAACGCTCCCGTAACAGTCTCGGAAGGCGGCGAGATCGTATTTTCGAGCACCCTACCCGGCGTCGGGACCGCCGCCGGTGAGGAATCGCGTATTTTCAGAGGTATTTCGGGTGGGGAACCCACTATTAGAATTTTGGGGGCCTTTCGGCCCGCCCCCTTGCCCCCGCCCCCCGGGATTGCTAGAGCGCAGGGCAGCACGGGCAAAGCCATCCCCGTGCTGATTGACTCCTTGTCAAGCTTTTCGGCGATCGTCCAGTTTAGGGGATCTCCCCTCGGCGGCGGCACGGGCCAAGGCCTCCGCGTCACTATGGGGTTTGCCCAGGTCCAGGGCAGGGCTACCCCCTTCCCGAAACCCGTCCCGCCACCCGTGGTGCACAACCCCTCGTTTGAGGACTTGGGCGGCCCTCTTGACCAGTCATGCGGTCACGGTTGTAGTTTTCGCTTCGGCTCCATTCCGCATTGGGCCCTAAGTGACTTTTCGAATAGCGGGCAGTTCCACCCTTCGACTGGACCCCATGGAATCTTCGCTACGTTTGCGCCCAATGACGGCCACATCAGTGCTTTTTCAAACGGTGGAACAATCTCCCAGAAGGTTGGCACGGTTCAGGCGGGTCTAATCTACACTCTATCCCTGGAAATCGGCCACAGGAGGGATGAGGGTTTCGCAGGGTCGGCGGACTTACTGGTGGGCAATACTACGTTTATGGCTATGGGGACGGTGCCGAGGCCCGGCCACTGGTCTACTTTCACTGCAAGGTTCACCGGCACGGCTGCAAATGCCGGTGATCCCATTACCATTCAACTGAAAGCCCCCGGGGCGGTACCTGGTCACTCTCAGGGAAATTTCGACAGTGTAAAGCTGACCACGACCGTTATTCCGGAACCCGGCACGCTTGGCCTGCTTGGAACTGGTCTGATCGGTCTGGCTGGGCTGGCGAGACGCAAGCTCAGGCGCTGAACGTGTAGGGCCGGATCGGCTGTTGTCGCGTTCTGTTGAAGCTTCGAGTTGTATCGTCCGTGCCGGGCGGCTTTTTTAAAACGCCCGGCACGGACGCAAGAATCATTTCCCCGCAGCCGCAACCGGGGGGTGATTTAACCGCAGCCACCTCGACCGGGCGTGGCTGATTTGTTCCGCCCTGCTTTCCTTGGTTTCGAACAAATTACATGCGGCGTCAAAACTGTGTCTCCGCCGTGCGGAAACGATGCCGCAATATAATTGCGTGCTGGAGGCATACTATGACCGTCTATCGCGATCCTGGCGAGTGCGAACACGAGCCACAGAAAGAGATGCCCTCTCTTTCTATCGGTCACAACTGCGAAGAGGCAAACATCGCTCGGACTTGGAGTCAAGCAGACGGCCCCTACTGGGCAGACTCCTCCCCTTCGCGATCCCGGGAGCCACTCACCAAAGAAGAGCGCGAGAGTGAGAGAGAACGTCGGAAAACCCACCACACTCGCGCCTGGTACTGTCGGCAGCTGCTGGCAGTCGCCTCGGGCGAACTTGTGCTGACCAAGCGACAGCACCAGGCCCTGCTTACCTTTGGCAGAGTCCGAGGCTACCACCGGCACCCGGCGGGCAAGAGATAGCGCGTAGGTTCTCCAGAGTAGGGTTAGGCGTTCGTCATGACGACCATTTAAAACGCCTTTCTGGGCGTAAAAAACTGCTGGCGAACAGTCGGCGTGCCTGGTGTCAAATTGGTGCATTTGTGGTGACAAAAACTAGCCTCGAAAAAACCATGATTTATGGAGGCAAGTTTAGTATTTTCAAGCACTTGAGAATGGCCGAATACAGCCCTGAAAAGGCTGGCGTCGGCGGTTCAACTCCGTCCCTGGCCACCATGTTTTCAATCACTTGCAAGAAATTGTTGAACCTCCCTCGGTAGCAAAAAGGCAGTGTGTCGTGGGTTGAAACATCGCACACCCGATGGTCTCCCGAAGCCACATCTCATTGCTCCTCATTCATTTACGCCAATCCGACTGGTTGAAGAGAGCAGCCTTTTATCGATTTTGCGCTCTAACCCGCTAACCGCCTTAATAAGTAATGAGATATAGGCAAAACGTAATGCTGGCGGCGTCTATGGCGGTCAGCGACAAGGACACGAGGTTATTACAAATCGTTTGCATTTGTGTTAATATGCCGACATATCGTAAAGAGACGTGATGGCAATTTCCAAGGCAGAACTTGTCGCCCGCATGGTGCGCAAAGCCGGGGTGTTCCGACCGCGCGATCTGGATCGCGTGGGTATCCCGAGAGAATATCTCCGTCAGGCGAAGGACCGCGGTCTTGTGCGGCAGGTCGCACGAGGGCTGTACGTAGCCGAGGGCAGCCGCGTGACCGAACACCACACTCTGGTGGAGGCAACCAAACGCGTACCGCACGGAGTCGTCTGTCTGCTGTCGGCACTGCGCTTTCATGGGCTGACGACACAAGCACCGCATGAAGTGTGGATGGCGATAGCGCACAAGGCACGGCGACCCCGCGCCGACTACCCTCCGATGCGGATTGTGCATTTCTCCGGCGAGGCTCTTTCTTACGGTGTAAAGGAGAAGAAGCTCGAAGGCATGATCGTGCGAGTTTTTGATCCCGCGAAGACCGTCGCGGACTGTTTCAAATTCCGGAACAAAATTGGATTGGATGTGGCGCTAGAAGCGCTGCGAGATTGCTATCGGCGGAAAAAGGCCACAATGGATGAACTGTTTATGGCAGCAAGAGTTTGCCGGGTAGCACGAACCATGCAACCCTATCTGGAATCGCTCGCGTGAAAAAAGCCGTCGCCAATTTGCCAGCGTCAGTGCGGCAGCGGCTTTTGAACTTGGCGACTGAACGCAAGGAAGATTTCGGACTCGTTTTGAGCCGTTACGGATTGGAACGATTCCTGTATCGCCTCAGTACCTCTCCCCATCGAGATTCGTTCGTGCTGAAAGGAGCTTTGTTGCTCCAAGTCTGGACTGGGGAGAATTACCGTCCAACCCGAGATCTAGATCTGCTCGGAAAGGGAATGCCGAATCTGAGCTATCAGAAGATCTTTTCAGAAGTGTGCTCACAAGATGTGGAAGACGATGGCCTGTCCTTTCTTTCCGAGACGATTCGCATAGAACGTATCAGAGATGAAGAAGCCTACGAAGGAGTGCGGGGTCTACTCGAGGCGCGCCTAGGCAACGTGCGCATTCCATTGCAGATTGATGTGGGCTTCGGTGACGCGGTCGTGCCGGCACCGCAGGAATTGGAGTTCCCGACTCTCCTAAATTTTCCTGCTCCCAAGCTGAATGCCTATCCCAAAGAAAGTGTTGTTGCTGAGAAATTCGAAGCGGTCGTCAAGCTAGGTTTGGCCAACAGTCGCATGAAGGACTTTTACGATCTATTGATATTGGCGCAGAGATTCGAATTCGAGAACGCGACACTCGCCGCAGCGATTCAAGCAACATTCGAAACGCGAAGAACGCCTTTGCCCACTTCATTGCCGTTGGCGTTCGGTGCCGACTTCCACCAGTCGCCAAACAAGCAAACGCAGTGGAAAGCGTTCCTGAAAAAGAGTGGCCTCGCCACTAAGCCCTCGCTGGAGCAGACCATCCGGATCATTCGAGAATTTGTGATGCCCATTGTGGAAGGAATCTCGAAAGGAGATCGAGAGAAGAAGACTTGGCCACCTGGAGGGCCTTGGACTGCGCTTGGCCGGAGTCGCAACCCATAATGCAACCCACGATAGAGCCGACATACACGCACTTGCAAGGACTTGCGCAGCCGTCCGTGAACCTGCAAGTTGTTGGCGGTGCGGGATAGTCACAGACTGAAAAGGCTGGCGTCGGCGGTTCAACTCCGTCCCTGGCCACCATGTTTTCAAGACTTTAACCATCCCAATCGCTCTTCTTAATCTTTGTCGCAACCCACGATAAACCGAAGATAATTCACCACTAATACTATAGAGATTGTGGTTTGCTACATCGTCCGCGTCCCACGGCACGGAAACCGTCGAATAAGCTTGTATGCGTGCAGCATAATTTGCTTGTAATGGTGCTGCATTGTATGCTTGTATCCATACGACGTCAACCGCTTGTATCGGTTCGGTAAGGTCCTTCTTCGTTTATGCCAACGCCCAATGAAAAACTCGCTGAATCTTTAGAAGTGCTCCACAAGCTCCAGAAGGACGGACGGAGGGTATTCAAGTCTGAAGACCTGAGCCGCACGCATCGGGAGCGGCTAGTCAAGAACGGCTTCCTTCAAGAAGTCATGAAAGGTTGGCTTATCTCGTCCAGTCCGGGCACCCGGGCTGGCGACAGCACGCCGTGGTATGCCTCGTTCTGGGAATTCTGTGAGCGATATTGCAATGACCGATTCGGAGACGAATGGCATTTGTCACCGGAACAATCATTGCTCCTGCATGCCGAAAACACGGTCATTCCGACGCAAGTCGTTGTGTACAGCCCCAAGGGCACGAACCACTCGATAGAGTTGCTGTTCGGCACCTCCGTTTACGACCTGAAACAGGCTGACATGCCGGCGGACGCCGATGTAGTCGTCCGCAACGGTCTGCACCTGTTCGCGCC
>Ga0123355_10001416_pt1 | contig 33476 bp, 22 predicted proteins | sample TergutEmb28metaG_3_FD_89872 | JGI IMG/M metagenome (GOLD analysis project Ga0123355, IMG submission 89872) | Embiratermes neotenicus P1 segment gut microbial communities from Petit-Saut dam, French Guiana - Emb289 P1 | ecosystem: Host-associated > Arthropoda: Insects > Digestive system > Gut ...
AAATATTTTTTTCCAAACCCCCCCACCCTGAAAAAAAACTCACCCCCCCCCCCCCCCCCCCATGAGAGTACAACAGCTCACACTGAAAACAATTCTGTGCCCTGTTGAGAGACTGCTTTTGGCAACAGCATGACCAGAATAATAAACATGACCACACACATGGCACATGGAAGGATAACATACATGATGATAATCCTGACTCTGAAAATTATGTGAATGCAAGCATGCTTTCACCAGCAAAACTTTAGCATGTAATGAACATGTTGGTAGATGTAATGAGTGTACATGAGCCAAAGGAAACCAATTCCAAAACCATATAAAATATGGTTAAGAAAAAACCTCATATTAACTGTAATACAATCAACTATAACATCAGGACAACTCACAGCAGACAGGAACAGTCGACAGCACCATGATGTTTGCCATCAGATGAAACGGTCTTGGTGAAGAGTGACATGAGTCATCACACTAAATCATGTCCCTGTGCAATTGTTTGTGTTGGTAGTTGGTAAATCACTACACACTTACATGAATTCACCCATACTTTGCATCAATTAGCTTCAAAAGTATGCTTTTCTATAACAAGCTATATCAAAATTATTCATTTACACATTTACATTTCATTTAATGTCAATGTCAGCATCAAAGTTCATGTAGTATAAAATGATAGGATGATTAATGAACTTCAATGGGGGACAAAACAAAACAAAAGTGGTGTAATTTGAGTCAATGTCTCAAAATTTGCCAGTGGGGACTGAATAAAATGACAAGAAAGCTAAGTGAGGACAGTTGGTCTCCAGGCTGTGACCTGGACATTACATCTCTTTGCCACAAGCCAGCTTGCTCACTGTTAAAAAAAAAAAGTAGACACTACCTTGTTACAAGGAATGCTGGGTCTTTCACAACCTCTGGACCAATTCTCACATGTCCCTGTTGTACAAACTTTGTCGCCATCTGTACTGATCCACACATCTTGCTCCTGACCATCACTACAGGCAATCGGCGGCGGCAGAAAGATGAAGCACTTACTTCGTTACACAGAGCTAAATCCCACTTTGTTGGAATCAGACCCATCATGTACCTGAAATATAACACACAGACTTGGTGTTTTGTCAGTACGAGGCACATCTATGTCAAGTCAATGTTGTACTTACAACTTCTCCAATAACTGAGCACTTGACTCTGTTCGAAATGGATCCTTCTGGTCTAGATCTTTTATTTTCTTTGCTAGTTCTCTTATTTGACGGGACAGTTTATTGTACCTGAAACAATGTTTGTAACATTAAGAGCCTACAACTTATTTAAGGAAATTGTTACTATACAGTACCTTACAATGACTATTACTCAAATATAAACAACTCGACATTAAGGTATAAGTCTATGACAGTCCTCTTGAGTTACTGCTCCGTACATTTTTTTTTTAATTTCCATTCATTTATTTTCCCTTTATCCATTTAAAGGTACAACCTATGGATGTGGAAATAGTCATGATGACATATCTGCTAAATTAAAGCAGTCAAATTACGCAAAACAATTATATGGTTATACAATAAAATATTAACTACAAAATTAAAACACAACAACCTGGAATATATATTATTACAATTGAGCATCATACACGTCACATGCCACCGTACCCCATGGGTCTACGAAATGAAAAACCTCTTTCACTTACTTTGTATAATCTTCTCTTTTCTGAATGAAATACTTTCGCATAACTTTAACCTCATGAATATTGTTGTCGACTTCCCAACATATGAAATCAACTTTTTTTAGTAGCTTTTTTTCATGAAATTTCAGTTTTCGTACCATGATTCTAACCTCTAACGTCTATGTCAACTACTGGAACATATCATTTCTATTTGTCACAGACGACGAAACAGACTGATTATTTACTCCACGCCGTACTCCACGCCGGAGTAAACGCAAGTATACGACTTGCGCACCACGGACGTACGAGCAAAATCCACAAAAGTTCATCGCACACATAGACCAGGTTCAACACGTGGCGTGAGATAACACTATTATCCGTGATTAACAGTAGATACTCGACGTTATGTCTAAAGACTTCAGTTTTTAAAAGACAGGTGAACCCTGAATAACAAATAATTTTGATACTTAAAAATATTAGAATCAATGTGTTCTCTTTGCACTTTGCAACAAAAAAAAAAAAACGTTTATTTATAAGCATTATAAATAGGAGGATTATACAATAAATCAATGGTACTGACTCAAGCAACACGTTCACATCATATCATTTATTTTCCTTCCATAAATTCGTACAGCATTACATAGTCCATATGGACATGGAAATCATCATATTTTATGGGATTAAGGTGTGACATCAACACAGGTGTGTACAACAATCACATGGTTATTTAGTATGATAAATATAATAAAATAGGGCACTACGGGTTGTTTAGTGTAGTAAAATATAATAAGGATACAAATAAAAAGAAAAAATAGAAATAAAAATAGTGGGGTAAGCTAGAAGCAATTAGAGGTACTCTTTAATTGTTGTTAGACCATGGTTCATCAACCAGCGCGTAACGCTCCGTGGATGTATCTGTGGCTGCCATGGATTAAATGTGCCTGCGATAGAGTCGATCCATGGTCGTCTCCTTGCTTCCAGTAAGCATTTGACATACTTCTAACCTAATTTCTAACCCAGGACACAATGGAACATTTACCAAAAATGAGTTTATTGTTCACGTATTAAGATTTTCATTTGTATTCCATGAGACATCAAAATATGCATTGATAATCCAAGAACATTTAAAAAGGTAGTAAAAAAATCGTGCAAACCGCTAAGTGTACTAGACGAGTTTGGAGATGGTGCAGAGACCACTGCAACAAGTCACATGGATGGCGGGGATCACATCTTTGAGACTTCACCTTTTCAACCTACAATTAGACTTGCTTTCTAACACACACTGGTCTGTGTCAACATCCTGAAAGTGCTTATTGTCAGTGAAGATTATCCACGGTTATCACTGTTAACAGGAGTTCTATGGGGAGTGGCTAGACAAACTGTGGGCCATACAGTTCACTGGAGGGCAAAGTTTAATGGCTGGGGGTAAATGTGAATCAGGTCAATTCATTGGACTTATTTCTGTGGCCTCAAACAAAGTGGAAAACTATTGAGAATTGTAGACTGAAGAGCAAAAACACAACACAACATTAATCAATTTTATTTTGATCAAAACCACATATTTCTACAAGAAGTACTTTTTTATACAAAACAACATATTTTGATTCAGTGACCCTTCAGTGCACTTAGCAGACCTGTAGGTCTTGACACCCCATTGGACTTGGTGCACTGAACAGTCATGAATGTATTCAAGGGTGATATGCATTGAAAACATCCAACCCCCCTCCCTGGGTAGTTGGAACTCAAATTTCAGTATATCTTAAGAATTAAGGAATTACCTTCATGGGTTTATACACACAAAATGACTTTTCAAATTTGCAGGATCTTGTTTACTGTTAAAGAATACTGAGAGGGTTAGAAAAGCCACTCTGCATATGTTAACACATGATGATGATGATGATGATGATGTAATAATAAGTCAAAACATGTTAGGTTTTGTACTAAAAAATTTCTATTGTTATTGTATAAATGTGGGATTTTGATGGAAATAAAAGTTATTAACTGTCATAAAGGACCACAGTAAACATGTACACAGGAACAAATGGAGTAGCATTTTGAGGAGGTCAAGGCCTGCCCCCAGTAGTAACAGTGCCTCACCTTTCAGATGACCAACTTGGAAAGGTCCTTATCTTCTGTTCAAGTGAATAAGGTACAATGGCAGGTAGATACACTTGAATACACTGACCCTTGAGCGTAAAATATTTATTATTTTCATCATTCCAGTGGTCACATAGAAAGTGAAAGGAAAGGATAAAATTGCATAACACTCTAGTAACGGCATTACAAGAACAAGCAATAATTAAGGCATGGAAATTATTCTGTAAGAATGTAAGCATGTTTCAAAACACAGTAAGCAGATCGCCCCCCTCCAACCAACTTGTAAATAGGCAGGTTATTAGTATATTTGGATGGCAAGGGAGAGAATACATTTAATGACATGAGATTACTATATCCCAAGCTAGCAGGCTTAATGAGTTAGTTGGATTTCTCTCATGACAAATAACATACACAAAGCCAACACATAATTGATAGCCACAAAGCACTGGTCACAAAATGAACTCAGGTCTTCCTGAATACATGTCTAGTTGCTGTTCTGTGCACAATAATCTCTTACTGAAGCTGGACAGTACAGTACAATACAGTGTCTGTGCTCAGGGTTTCCACCTCTTGCAATCACCCATTTTAATACTACTGTTTCAACCTTCAGTAACTCATTGCAGTCAATCAGGAGAGGTCACAAAGCAAATGAGTAAGCTTCCCCCACTCTCCTAATATTGAACACATCACTTTCAGCTCTGTCTTCTGTTGAAATATAACATCAATTTCTTTTGTACTTATGAAATGAGACTCTCCCTCTATATGTAATGCACACTGTACCACAAAAAAGTGCTTGTATTTTATTAAAAATAAACTTTAATATTTTTCATGTCTTTTTATTTTACATTTCTGTTACTGGTGTTCATATGTTCTTGGAACCAAATTGCCCTCTGGCAATGAAAATGCATTCTGATGTTTAAGATGGTTTTATTGGTCCCAGTTGATCGTGATCAAGACTCAAATGTGTAAGTTTAAGCTTTAATGATAAGAAAATGTAATAAATACTTCACGGGTAGTCAGTCTTGTTAGTAGAGAATGGACAACCAACCTTCAGAAAATGTCACTGACTGTGGTCAGTTCATTATACCTTGACATGAGTGATAAGTCATATAGACTTTGAAATGCCGTTATGATAGAGCTGAGTGCATTGGTGAACTGTATTCAGGAAGTGCAGAGTATACCTGACTGGGCCATGTGCTGTTCTTTATTCCAAATTGTGTCATGTTTCATAAATCACAAGATCCTGCTGCCATCAGCATTGCTCTGCACAGCATTGCTCCTCTGCTGGTAATAACTCTGATACATCAGTAACAAGACCTACTATGGCCTTGGTCAAGAGGAAATCTTCCAGCTGTAGATTTTCAACAATATTAAAATGATCTACGCCAGCAACCTTCATGAAGTCCACCTGCTGGCCGTGTTGTCTGAGTTTCTGTAACATAGACAACATCAAGTGATGAGGCTTGCCAATCATTAGTTTCTGAAGATTAGAGCCATCTGAGAAATGGCACTGTGGTACTGGGAAAGAGTTGCCTAGCAACACAGTGTCACTTGACCCTTTAGCAACATTAAAGGCTGCAGGTTAGTTTCTCCAAGTAGCACAAAAAAATGGATCACAGATGGTGCTGGTACACTGTGTCAAAACTATGGATGTTAATTCAGCCACTGTGACTCTCACTCACATTTCACAGGTACAATGTTGCAAGAACATCAAGTTAAATTCCAGATTAGGCTCATACCATCTATCAACAATTTGTTTTGTTTTCTACAGTTACAGAAACCCATATGTACAACATAGCAATTGTGACACAGCACACACTTTTGTTAAATTGTGTTCAAAACCAAATGGAAAAGGCATTCTGAACATGAAATGCATGTCTCATTTATCTCAATTACCAGGCTATGAAGTGGACAATTTGAATTTGGGGTTCAATTCCCAGCAGGGGCAAAAGATTTTTCTTTCTCAAACATGTTCCAACTGGCTGAGGGGCCCACCCAGTCTATCATTCAATGGGTACTGGAATTCTTTCCTCCGGGATAAAGTTAGCTCAGTATGAAGCTGACCACTTACATTCATCTAGTATTCAGGTTAAGAATGAATGGAGCTATACCTCCACTCCCCCTGCATAAGTTCATGGCGTGCACAGGCACGACTTTACTTTTTAGCTTTGTTACATTTTTCACTCTGATAAATATTAACAAAATTACGCTTCAGAAGCCCACGGAAACACATGCAGGTCTTCTTGATTTTATCCAAAACTGAAATGTATCAGTAAATGCTGGTCAAAGTCACCAGTATCAAACACTATGAAAACCCATTCAGTGGTATGGGGTTCCTACATGTGGACACACTGACAGATGCAGTAAAGGAACTTAGCACACTTTTACAACTTCTTCCTGTGAACACACCAACTGTGAGCATGAGTCCTAAGTGGCACTTGTCCCACTCAGTATTCTCTGTTACTCCAAACAAAAATCAGGATATAGGCAACCTCTTTCATCAAACAATTATGCTGGCTCTCACCTCAGCAAACTCACGGCTCTGCCGCTGGAACTCATAAGAGTCATGCTCTCCTACAGCAACTAGAACTCTCAGCTTGGTAACAGCTGCAGTGGGGATGTCCAACAGCATGGGGCTGAGTGACCTGGCCTCATCCCTACAGACATACAGTCTTGAATAGAACCGTGCAAGCAACAGGATCTATTTTAATCATTACCAGCCACACAACACTCTACTGCAAGTGTTTGGGCACCATCTCTATGCACAACTGGTGCATTGTTTCACTACTAACATCATTAGCTGCAATTTATGATGTCACCACCAAACGATGCAGAACTCCAGTGTTTGAAATCCTGCACTCCCAGAAGAACAAACTTTCACCATTCAGCTACCTGTGTTACTGCACATTTTCACACTTGCTCAGTATATATCAGGGATGCAAAACACTCAGCATCAGATGATGCGGGTGACTAAATTGTGTACGGTGGTGCCTAATATTTTTGAGTCTCCAGTACAGAACTTGCATCATGTCACCCTTCTGGCACCCCGAATTTTTAGGTCACTCCAGAATAGTTGGGAAATTTTTGCACCCCTGATATAAGGCCTAAAGTTACTGTACTCTAAAACTACTGGGCACGTGCCCATCATACAAATGGCTGCCGAAACATCCACAAGTTACTCTGTGGCCTCTTTTATCAATTATTTCTTTATTCTTAGAGCAAACCAACAATTAACCTTATCTAGTGGAATCCTACCTTCTGAATCTGCTACGTGGGGTTATACACTTAATGCTCAACTGTTTCTTCTGACTCAGTGTACACCTCACAGAGAATGCACAAACAATGGTAACCATGGCATCCAAAGATGTGACTCGCATTATGGGTCTAAATCTCACAAAGGCTCTGATTCACATGTGATTTTATATCAGGGAGATTATACCAGTTAATTTACAGGACTTTTCTTATTCTCACTACATTCAGAACCATCAGATTTATAACCCCACTCTGATGGCAAAGGGTTAATTTTACACCACGAATGTTGTACAATTTAACAGAGCTTGCCTGGACAGCCTGAGGGCATCATTGATGTATGTGGCGACAAGTGGTGTCAAGTCATATACACCACTGATTAGTACAAAGCCTTTAGCAATACGGCATACACTGTCATCCAACTGGTGCAACCACCCAGAGAATAGAAGCATGGCCACCAAATGCGCTCCTGCAGAATGGCCACAAAACCACACAGACCTGTCAACAACAGAGGCAATTTTGTACACTCTTGGTTTGATAGGCCATTCCAAAAAGTGGCTACATTCAACTACATGTAAACAAAAGTAACAGAATGCAAGGCTTGATGTTTTCGCAGCAGTGGTGCTTAGGATTCAAGTCAGTTGGAATGTGACACTGTGTCATTCACATAGGCAGTCCATGACAGTTCATGAAGCATGGTACCTTCATCCTCAAAGGTTCAAGATGGAGGCCCCATGATCTTCAGAATGTTTGGAATCACAAAGTATCGCATCCCAGAACACGTGAATCCTCAGCAAAACCAATGTGAGAACCTCAAATCAAACAATGCAGGACTAAGGATGGGAGCTACTTGATGATGAAACACAAGATTATCATTAAATAAAAACACCCCTTGAATTGAAGGCAGCACGATCCCTTAACATGCTGTGAACTACTCACTCAGTGACAGCGTCACATCTCAGAAGAGTTGATTCCTCGACTGCAACAGAAATAATATTTCTGTTTATGTGTAACTATACTGTGGTTGCTGCTGCATTCAGGTGTAATGTGGAGGCAGGCTATGGTCCATTATACAGGTCTTAGGGTAGCAGTAAGGATGCTGGTGTGACATGTGGTGCTGTTCAGTGGTGATCGGTCAGGTGGTTAAGAAAAGAGTCTGAATGAAAAGACAGGAGCCCTGACATACCACATGAGATACAACATTCTGAAAGTGGTGCCTATGCAGAATACCAGCGTCTACCACAATGTACCCATGTTTCATAGGAATGTGCTAACTGGTCTTTCAAGCTACAAGGCGATAAAAATTAGGGTTGTCCCCATGTCTAATTAAGCATCATGCCATCAAGGCATACAAGGGAGCAGAGGTACAGGTCCATACATTCTTAATCTTGGCAGTAGATGGAAGCAATGGTCAACTTCAATGCCCTGGCTGCTTTACAGTCAGGGAAACAGCCTGCATTACCCACTGAACAGGAGGCTGAGAGAGTCCCAGAGCAAATCCATGCTCTGTAGACATGAAGAATCTCCCACCCTTGGTCAGAATCCAACCTTGATTCTTCAGGCAACCATCCCATACCCTAGGCACCATGCCAACAAAGTTATCCTGGCCATTGAAGGCATTATTTCTCCCAACTGCAACACTACACGGTGTCAATCTGAAGTCCATTATATCAATTGGAGATGTTATTTGCTGACATTGAGGTTGTGTCAGAAGAATATCTGGACATCACAGATACAGCGTACAGACAGGAGGAGTGAACTTTGGTGAGTAAGTCTCCATGGGGCAGCAATCAAGGCCACAGAGAGATATAAATGTATCCATAAGAACTATATTACCCCCACAGACAGACAGTCCTTCTCAAGACAGGACAGTTGCTCAGCAAACCAAGAAATACTCTACAAACTGCCACTGGTCCCTATCCTATGCTATCTGTATCCAATCCAGTCTCTTGAAATCTATTACCAAAGGATCTATCTTCATATTATTCTCCTATCTATGTCTCTAACCCCCAGGTCATCACTTCCCTTCAGGTTTTCTGACAATTTTGCCTGCATCTTCCACTTCTCTCATATGCATTACATTACATGTTCTACCCATATCACACTTCAATTTGTTCACTGTAAGGATAGTGACAAAGAGCAAGACAAGACAACACTCATCAAAATAATACTTAAAAATTTAACTACCACCCCAAAAAAACAAACAGAACACATTCCCACTACTAGTACCAGTCAGCTGAAAACAAGTCATAATTCTGGGAAGATAATGCACCCTTTCTGGTTAAGTAATACAACAGTACAAGCACATTTTAAGGAAGAAACAAACCAAAAAAAAGTTTTGCACATGAAAATAAAAGTAAAACAACCAACAGGAAGACCAAGATCAAGGTGGACACAACAGGTTAGTAAAGATGTCATGCAGAAGGGAGGGAGAGAGGGTTAAACATAGAAAGTTGAAGGTACCTGGCTTCTAGCAACCCACATAAAGTGGAAACGTCTAAAGAATAAAAAGGAGAACTTTAAAATAATAGTTATCATTAATTCCTTATACAAGAAGGAGTAGTTTGAAATGAAAGCTGGGGAGATAAAGAAAAAAGGAGAATATGATACTGGTCACTGAAATACAAGAAACCACAGCCCTATGAAGAGTTCGACTAAAAATGCCCATAACTGGATAAATGGTAACTGTGCAATTAGAAATGAAGCTATACTGCTTAGGGGTTACTGAGAGAGAACTCTGCCAAGGGTGACAGAAGTTGGTTGCCAACAGTACCTCACTCCTAACTTTGAAGCCATGTTGAAAATGTATTCTGCTGCTTGCTTGATTTCTTCTACAATTTCACTTAGCTTCACTGCAACAGAGAAACAGAATTACTGTTGATTCTTCAGATCACAGACTTTAGGAAGTGCAAGTGAGTGACCTTTCTGCACATTTACAAAGCATTAACTAAAGGAATTTTGAGAAAACTTGGCACTTAGAACATAACTATATGAACACACTTATACTGGAGTTAAAGCTGAACAATGACAGCACAAAACTAGACCAAAACTATGGGTGCTGAAACGAAGTGGATGAGATGAACAGCAAAATGAACTTAGGTGAACCATAAACAAAATGACAATGTATTAAAAGAACTAAAAGCAGATATGTTATTAAAAAAAAAAACATGAAAACACAAAATTAATTGGATTCAGCATGTCAACTCAATGTTTGTAAGGCTGTCCTTGTGCAAGCCATGACAGCAAATGAGGAAAAGAAGCGGTATATGGCCACTTATCCTGAATCTTTGTGGTAGGAGCAGGCGGGTGGACAGCTTCTTGCCCTCACTGTTGTACCCCCCAGTACACCCTGAATAAAAAGAGGCTAGGTGGGCCCCAGAGCCAGTCTGGTTACTCGGAAGAAAAGAAAAATCTCTTGTCCCTGCCAGGAATCGAACCTGAGACCATCCAGGCCATAGCTTGGTCACTACACTGACTGAGCTATCCCATGTAAGACTTCCAAAACTACTAAAACACTAAAATTGCACAGATCAAAGAACCACAAAAAATCCTTTCAAGGGACTGCTGTATAATAAGGCTCCAACAGTGACCTAACTCCCAAGAATGCTGGATGAATGAGACTGCAACAATGACCTAACTCCTGGAATGCTATATGAGTACACTCCAACAGTGACCTAACTCCTGGAATGTGGGCTGAAGAATGGTGATTACTAAAAATTTATTGGCCAAATCTAACGTTCAGCGAACTCAAACAAAATGGTACACCCCATAACTCATTTATTTAAAATTCATCCAATGTTATACTTTATTCCAAATCTACTTCTACCACATGGTCTCTTCCTGTGAGATTTCGCAACCAAAATTCTGTACATATTTCTTGTATCATGGTGCTCGCTATTTCCCCTGTTCATCTCATCCTTTTTGTTTTGAATGCACTGCATGATAAGGAACATGAACTTGGGTATTGGAAGTGACCTCTTGGTGCAAGATCATATCCCACGATGATGACTCTGATTCCAGACTGATATTGGGGCACCACACAGTATGCTGATTGGTCCCGACTTAGCTCCTGCCAATAGCCACCATGTATGTACACCAGTATTGGGGCATCTGTGGACAAGAGCGACACAAAACAAAACTAATTAAAATGGTGTTACTGAATGGACAGGGAAACTGTTGACAGCTTATATAGACAGACAGGATAACATACATGACAGGATGGGGAGGAGAGAGAGGGAGAGGATATGAGAGGAGACAGCACAGGAAAGGTGAGGGTGTGACAGGACAGCAGAGTGACAGGATTTGGGAGGACAGTCAAGAGAGGACAGAAGTGAGAATGGGGTATGAAGAGAGAGAATACAAGAAGAATGGCAGAAAGAACATGAGACACAGAAGTCATTGCAGTTTATTGCAATTACCATGTGGCAGCAGCGGCCCTCCAAACACATCCAGCATCTGTCCTTCCTTAGGTCCATATCGCACACCACGGTCCAATGGTACTTCTCTTCTGACAGCATCACTGGCTAAGAATTGAAATGGGAACAGATTGAGACAGGCTGTCATGGTTCATTCTTAGATTAGACAATGAGCTCTATCACATAATGTATCCTGCAACTTATGCAACAGCTGCATGCACAGAGAGGAAACATAACTCAAAATTTTTGTTAATCCTTTGGTTTCACCGCATTTCATTTTCATTGGAAGCAGGTACTTCAAATTAATTCTCTTTCTACCCATTTATAATTCCCTTTTTCTTATACAGAAAATTTCACTACCTTTTCATCTCAACTAAACAAGTGAAATTCAAAAAGCCATACAAGTCACAGGAACACAAATTTTGAGTTAACCTTTAGCTGACAAATATAAATACCAAGAATATATTTTGATGGATGGCGTTTTTCTGGCTTAGGATGGCAGGTACATGTCAAAATGCAGCACACAGACACCAGCATATGACTCACTAGACCAATTGCCTGTATATTTTGCCAGTAATCAGGATGATAAAGGTTAAGCTGAAAATGTGCTAATCATGTATACCTGTATATAGGTTACACACTGTACAATGACAGTCATGATCAGTGGCACACATGACATGCTTCTCAGCTGAGGAGTGTGACATGTGGCACCTGCAATGGAGGAAGATATCCATACAAACTCATGGGATGAGTACGATTATGGCCTTAGCGAAATTATAATGTAGATGGTAAAGTATTCCCATTACAGGCCTGGAGAGGCGCAGAGGGTTCTTAGGAAGTTAAGGTTCCCAGATTTTGTGACAATGGCACAGGATGGTGGTAAGGTTGTCAGCCTTACGCACCGGCCACCTTTACCCCCAGGAAATGCTCCTGGTACTCATTTCTGTTAGAGGCTGAGTCAACCCCAGGGCCATAGTGCGATCAGGAGGATTTTATGTCAATGAAAAATCCACTGACACTACCTGGGATCGAACCAGCGACCTCCTGATTTGTAGCACAGCACCTTAACCACTGTGCTACTGCGGTCTCCCATAATGTAAATGGCAATGCAGGATGCAAACTGCTACAGTGCATGGTTCAATGGATGATGTAACTGAGTATCTGTAAACCAAACAGTGACCAGGCTATGGGCTGGACAGTCCAGGGTTCACTCCCCAGTGACGGAAAGAGATCTTTATTATTCAAAGTACCCAGACTTGTTACAGCACCCACCCAGCCCCCCATTCTTTCCCTGTGGTAGAGTAACAAGGCGATGAAGTTGACCACTCATGGTCATCTAGTGCCAAGATTAAAAATGAGTAGCACTATACCTCTACTCCCATGATAAGACTTCATGGCATGCATAGGGACAACCTGAACTGTTTAACATACAGTTAGTTATGCTCATACAGAAGCCAAACATGCACCTACTCACTGGCACTACTAGAGCATACAGTACTTAAACTAAAGATTTAACAGTTAAATTATGTAACTAAAGCTTACTGATGTTACTAAACATAAAAAGATGCACAATGAGGATTCAAGTCCCATCATCACTCTGAAAGTGGTGGCTACTGCATGTACTGGTAAGGAAACAGATACATTTCACATCTCTGGGCATTTTCTATTTTATCTGCAGCAAAAAACAGAACAGAGAGAAAAGTTACATTTTTAAATTTATCACATGTCCACAAAAACACACAATGCAAACAGTTGTTATACCTAAGACTGAAATCCTAGCAGGCAGTGTTGGACTATGGACTGAATGACAGCAGTCAAACTGAAGTGTACTCTTCTCTTTGCCACTGCGACCAAAAAAGCTCTGCAACTCACTGGATCTCATACACAAATAAGCACTGAAAGCTCCATCCTGATTGGTGAATGCGACTCAACTATGAAGCCAACTATTCATGTGCACCTATTGCCAAGATTATGAGTGTGTGAAGCTTCACCCTTAAACCTGCTATATACCAAATGAATAACTCCTCTACTTTAATCAATTCCTAGAGCCAGATGACAAGATAGGATCTTAAGACAGCCTAAAATTCATCATCCACACTCATCCTCCCACAACTCAAAACAGTTTGTGCAGTCTTGTATGAGATTTTCTCAAACGAAAACTATTTGGGAACTGTTTGTAGGAAGAAGTAAGGCCATTCAACAAGAGATCCCCTGAGTGTCAAGACAGGCATCCTACCAACACAAACTAACAAATTACCAGGGAGAGTGCTAGAATCACTTCACCAATAAGGCCTTGACACTGCCACCTAAGCACAATCTGCAGCCATTTCTTTTTTGAAGTGACCAAACAAATGGAAGTCACTGAGAGACTTAGGGTTCTGACAGCAGCGTCATGGAGGATTCAGTTCTTCTGGGATATGACACTGTGCCACTGGTTGAGTGGTTCCCAGTTCTGAAAGATCATATTTCCTTCATTGTCAGATGTGCTACATATATCTTTGGTACTGAGAAAGAGAATGATATTCAGCAGTCGAAGACTGCTTGACCACTGCAGGTGAAGGAACTACGGTGCTTCAAAGCACCAGGAATTCCTCACACAATGGCTAAATATCACATCCCAAAAGACAAGAATTCACATAAAGGTCGCATGATGAAAGGTCCAGACTCTATGGGGAATGATCCAACATCTCAAAGCGCAGGTATCACAGAATATCACGGATAAAGGGGCCATATATGGACAAGTATTGTCACCCTACATGATTACACCCCTCTGAAGAAGCCACAATACTTACATGCAATGAACGCATGGAGGTCTCAAAGGGTTCCACATTATTACTGTGGTTTGATTAGTAGACGAGACACAACACCAAGGAACTGAAGGGCAGTCCATATATCCTGTTTGAAGAAATTCTGCACTTGGAATTCCAGCACTTAACTGTGTCACATTGCTCCCATTTGCCCTAATTTGTCCATTCTGTTGCACAGCTATTGGCTGAACGCCAGTGAGGCAAGCACACAGCCACATTTTCACCTGTGACTGGCTGTATTCATTACAACCATCAGGTTTCATCTAAATGACCCTCATAAAATAAGACTATAAACAATATACTACAGTGGCATTCTTTTCAGTTGCAGCTTCCTTCTATAGGCTAAACTTCCAGTTCTTGGCCTTCAGGGAAGTAGACTCTGTGACGTATCAACATGGTAACACTGCCCAGTGACTGTCACTGCCCCTCTATTAAATGAGGCTTTTGAAACAACTGGTTCAATGGTGTAGGCAGTGGTACTACATACAAGACATGCATGCCCATGAAGAGCAATATATGACCTCCACATTAGGTGTTCTTTTTGCTTTATGCAAATGGCATAACTGAATAAACAACACTAATTTTCAAGTACAATGAATGCTCACATACTGAAGTGTCATGCCAGGGTCATATATTGAAAAGGGAAATGACAGAATCAGGCCTTCAACATGTGTCCTAAAATGTATGGAATCTGAAAAGTAAAATGTATTTTAGTAGATTTGAGGTTCTCACAGCACTGCTACTGAAAATTCAAGATCTCTTGGATCTTTATCGTTGCACCATGCATTTTGTAGTTTATGTAAGTAACATACCAATAAATGCACATATATAGTCTTTAAAAATCTAAAATTTACATTAAAACACATAAAACACTCCTACATGTTTCGTTCATACGATCATCCTCAGGGAGCATACTTTGTTCCTTTCTAAAGTTACAGTTTAAAACACTCAGTGATTTACTTTGTTATATTAATTTGGTGCTGTGGCAGCATGTCATGTGTTATGTGTGAGTTTGAACAGCCTATGACTCACACATAACACATGACATGCTGCCACAGCACCAAATTAATATAACAAAGTAAATCACTGAGTGTTTTAAACTGTAACTTTAGAAAGGAACAAAGTACGCTCCCTGAGGATGATTGTACGAACGAAACATGTAGTAGCATTTTAAGTGTTTTAATGTAAATTTTAGATTATTAAAGACTATATTTGTGCATTTGTTGGTGTGTTACTTGAATAAATCTCTGGGATGTTATGCTGTGTCACTGGGTGTACAGTTCCCTGTGTACAGTTCCCAGTGTACAGTTCCCGGTGTACAGTTCCCAGTGTACAGTTCCCTGTGTACAGTTCCCTGTGTACAGTTCCCAGTGTACAGTTCCCTGTGTACAGTTCCTTGTATACAGTTCCCTGTGTACAGTTCCCTGTGTACAGTTCGCAGTGTACCAAAGGATCACACTGATTTCTTGCTAGACTGCTTTACAGATAAATGAACTACCAGTCCTAAAAATAATCAGGAACTACTCCCGAGTGACACAGTACAACATCTTGGAACACCTGAATCTTTAAAATGCATATTCAGCAAACTGCTATAATTTTTATTTAATTACAGCATTACAACATCAAACTTGAATTTTGAAATAAAAATTGCTGCTTTATTAACCTATAAAAATTAAAACATGCTCAATTTTAAAATTTTTTTTTTATCGTGGACACCCCATTGTGTTGTATAGGCCTGTATTACAAGGCAGCCGCCAAACAGCATCAACAAAACTACTTGTTGCCTTTTTTTAAACAAGGTGCATGGCTGCATGTTTTGACCACTACATGGTCATGTTCAGGCCACCAAAGTACATAATGATAACATTCATTTTTGTATGGTTAGATTAAGACCTCAATCCTTGGATGTTACTACAGACACATCAATGTGAAATGTTAAAAACCAAAAAGATATTCTGCTATTAAATTACTTACCATATATCTTATTGCTTTTAACGTTTTGTATTGACATGTACTTTGCAAAGCCCAAGGACTGATACCTCAGACCAACCATACCAAAATGAACTTGCAACTGTAATTTTATCTCTGTGCACTTTAATGGCCTAAAGATGACTACCTAGTGGTTGAAACATCCAGCAGCATAACTCATCTAATGAAACATAATAAACAGTTGTTTTGATGGTGATTAATAACCACGTTTAAAAATGTTCCTGGGTTCTCAGTACCAGTCTTCAGAATTACGAGATACAATTGCCAGGCCACATTTATAACCACCATTCCACTACGGCACCCAATTACAATCTGAGCCACTAATGGCACCCAATTACAATCTGAGCCACTAAATTTTACCTAATATTTACAACATTTGGCAGAAAATTACTCTCTACTCAGATGTGCAAATACTTCTAAGTAATGTGCAAGGTTAAAAGCCTGAAATAAACACAAACAGGAACCTGCAGTGATGACCTTGATGTGATTTGCTATTACGGCTGCAGAGTCATGAAAGCGCTGTGTCCATTGGCTTGGTGAATATTGAACAGCCAGTTCCTACAAAAGTCAAGAGCCCGTTGTGACAGAGGCCAGGCATTCACCTGTGACACCACCTCAGAGCACTTAAATATCTGGAAATATTCCTGCAAGACTCTCTTTATAAATCCAAACACAAAATATGAACTAACAGTGCTTTGAAGGGCCATGCCATTGCTCAGGTCTATGTGAGATTTGTGGTGGACAAAGGGTCACTGGGACAGATTAAGTACTTCAGTTTTTCCTGTCAGTATCATTCCACCAATGGTCCATAATCACCTTCGGCTTAACATAACTCTTATCAGACAGACAAATGGAAGAAGCCTGGGAACCATCAAATAAAGCAATGCTTTTTGGTATCTCTGAGGTTACTGGGCACATAAGTACCTTCACATTAATGCTTCAAAGGATTAGGCAGATGAGATGGGTTCAACTTGCTCAGATCAGGTCTAATGGTAGGCGCTGAAACCTCAGGTCATTACCAGAGGTCAGGCAATTTGTTCTCTCATCTTCAGGGGGGGAAACATGAACTGAAGATGTATTAGAACTCACTATGAATATCTGCAAAAAAGGACGAAAAATGAAAGAAAACATCACCCAATTTCTGTCACAATTTGTACTCTTCACGCTTTACCAAAGTATTAGAGCGATGACATGATAATTCTAATTTGGCGGGAGGGAGGACGGTTGGACTTGCTCGCAAGTGTTTTTGGTTGAACATCTAAAGGGAATGTACAATTCTGGATAAGGAGACAGCTGTAGGTGTAATACGGCAATATATGAACGTGTGCAGTAATGAAGTCCATATTGCTTTGGCCCTGCAGTCCCTTGTGCCAGACTCGTGTGAAAACCGTTACGAATAGTGCGATTCCTTCATGAATGTGACCAATTGAACGGCTAAACGTTCAACTGCAATATAAATATGCACATTTAAATATTTATGACGAACGAATAAAAATTATTACTCATATACAGTAACAGAGTCGGCATTTCGACGGGTGACTTCCTTTTGTACGTTACGTTGCCACCGAAATGCCATTGACATTCCAGCTGGAGTGCAGAATCGTGACCTACAGCGAACTGCCCGCGCAAGTCGTTCACAACAGCGCTATTTCCGTGACAGGAGCAGGAGGTGGTATGACGTAACAGATGACGCATAAAGTGGTATGACGTAACAGAAATGACGCGGTAGCAGACGATTGGTGCGCGTCCTTACCCGGAGGCGTAATGGCTACGAAACAAGAAGGACGAAATATGGAACGTAACTCAATAGCAACATGAATAGTAATGTCAGGCTATATGGAAATAGCTCAAAGCTTTTCTAACCTAAAGATGATCACAACTTTTTACCTCAAGCGGGAGATGCCGGAGCATCACGTGGCACGAGCAGTGGAGTAATTAATAGTCTACTTGGCCACAGACTCACGCTGCTTTGCAAGTTTGTGAATACTGCAGGAGCAATGGCTGTTATAAAGGTAGAGGACGCGTTTGGCACTCTGGGTGTTACATAAAAAACGCGGAGAAAAAGGTGAACGGAATACTTATGCTATGTTGTTACAAATGAAAACCTGAAGAAAGCGACAGCAGCGACAAACGTGTCGAGGCCACGATTCTACACCATAGACGAAATTCTATGTGCGTCTATAGGTGCAAGCACCGTCTGACGCGTCGCATGTTAACATGCTTGCCGTAGTATAAATAAATAGCCGTGGTATAAATAAATAAGTATAATTGTGTTTGTGGTGCCTGTGGCCTATAAACCACAGTAATTCAAACAGTTCAAATTTAAGCAATTAACCTCTGCGTTCATATCTTTTCTCCACAACACAGTAATCAAGACAATGAAATGGCTGCACTGCCTTCACCATTCCTTGGCGGTCGTTTCTTCCTGTTTTGGGATTGTTAAGTTAGTTCTCACGAACTGTTATCCATAGATGGCAACCATGTAACAATGTACAACTACAGGGTAATTTTCAGTAGCAACGCTCGTTACCCATAATAAAAAAAAGGCACAGGACAAGGTACAATGGCATTTTAGGAAGCTGTATTACATATAAGTGCATTCCTATACAAGGTGGTTCAAATATGATGAGGACTGATTTGTGTGTAAATCTGGCGACATCAGTCCCGGTCATATTTGAACCACCTTGTATTAAAATCCATGTGCAAACATTTTAAGTAATGAATAACTTTGCTGTCAGTAGAAATTTCACTTTGTTGTAAATGCATCTAAATGTACCTTCATTTCCCTTCTGCAGTTGCATCTAAATGTATTTCATTCACATGCTGTTACACATTTCGTGTATGACAGTGGACATTAAATTAAATGAAAGAAGAAATCAATGCGTAAGTTATGTGAAATGAATCTCTTAAAAGTGGCTATTAGACATACCATGGTCATGGGGTGTTTAACATAAAAAAAAACACTCCTTGCCAAACAGACTGCATGGCTGTGACAAGATTGAACTGGATTAGGCCAAATGGTGAAATAGTACGTATGTGTGTTGGTTAAGACTACTAAAAATTATTGCCACAACACGTGTAATTACTATACATTTCTACAGTTAAACTTCTATACAATCATACCCCTTGTCTGACACAGTGGCCTTTTCATTTGGACTTAGCCTTACATGAGCTGGATGGTCCAGGGTTCAATTCCCAGTTGGGACAAGAGATTTTTTTTCTTATTCAAAACATCCTGACCAGCTCTGGGTCATACCCAGCCACCTGTTCAAGGGGCACTTGGCAGTCCTGTCACTGGGAATAGAGCAGCTGGAGCACGAAGCTGACCACTCACCTCCATCTAGCGGTGAGGTTAAGACATGTGGACCATTTTTACCTTTACTTTGCTCTGTAGTCTTTTGAGTTGTCAGTGGCTGATCATTTGGCGTATGTCAGGCCGACTGAGCAGCAGGCACTGTAAAAGGTCTGACACAAAAGAGCTGTACACTACTACTGTTATCTTCATCAGTGCATGAAGTCTGGGAGTACCAGTAGGATACACAATAAATGGTGAAAATGGTAGCGGTGCATGGGTCAACAGTAACACACACCCTGTTAATCCCAATCCTTGTTTTATTCCTTCAGTAGGGCGTCACCATGAAGACATGTGTACATAGTCATGTAACACTGTCCCTATACCATCCACTTCTGGGCTTTTGTGATGAGCAGCACAACAGTGGCATGAACAACTCACAGCCTGACTGAAAACTCAATCTTTACTACTCTTGTAGAACACTAAACTCATTTATTTGAAATCAACTATGTCTCCCTATCACTCATGCTGATTGATTATTAAGTGTATCAGACTAAACAGGAATTAAGACTGCTGGTCTCTTGGGATGCTATGCTGTGTGGCTGGGCAAATGGTTTCTATGTTTCAAACAAATGTGGTGCCTATCTGGGACCTCTTGACCCTTCAAGATAAAAGCACTACATAATTGTACAATATGAGGAACCACTCACCCAACACAGCATCATATCCCATATGATGCCCAGTCCTCAGAAACAAAGCTATGAGAACCTCAAACCTTGTACACAGCAATTAATACAAGGATAATTAGTGAATCACAAGTTGCAAATGATGTGGATATAAATGGTCATGGCCTAATTTGTGATAATCTTCTGTGGGGGTGCATAAATCCAAGGTGCCAGGTTACCATGGTGACTGTGGCACACATCTGTGGAACCTCAGAGTGGAACTTGCTGCATGGCCTAGAGTTCTGAGGTGTCTTCTAGATTTCTGGAAAATTTGTGGATCCCTACTCTTCCAGCATAGGCCTGAGTAGGATTAAAAAAATCTGTCAGGTTAGCTGATGTCTGGGATAAAGCATGAAAGAAGGACCTCCCAAATGCAAAGCAGCAGTGCTGTTTGTTTCATCATCAAGTCTTTCCCTTATTGCAACCAGAACATTTCTTGAAAAGCATTCTGATATGAAACAAAACTCCAGGGATGATACCACCTGCAATAACTTTTTCAAATGCCATTCATTTCCTTACACGCATGATTGCCATGAAGTTCTACACCTCTGAGTACATTTATCAGAGGCTAAGAGCAAATTTATAAAATTACTATCAGAAGGATCTTGAATACATGCAGCACATATGGGCAGCCTCAGTGCAACACAATCACACTGTGTACCTCGTCAAGTGACACTGAATCACACATCAACAAAACAACATCCCACCAAATTCCTTCTTGTTCACCACAACCTAAAATAGTAGCTGCAGTGTACACAGTGAGTCCCCAACTTACACTGATTCAAGTTATTATGATCTGTAGATGCACAAATACATGAGTACATATTTTTATTTACACAGTTCAGACACTTTTGACTTCAATGGTCATTAGTATCAAGTACACAGGGTTTATATACATATTATTATAAAATTAAATATGGTACATTATGTTACGATACATCTATGTTATACGTATGTTCAGGTTATACTTTGTGTTTATGTTGAAATTGCTTACCATATAATTTTCATAATTTAATGATATATTAGCTTCGACTATCCATTGAAAAAAAAATTGTCAAAAAAATATACCTTATTTAAGCATTGCTAGAGGTAAATGGCTTTCAGCTAACACTGAAACCTCTGAAATGAATTACCTCTATAAGTTGGGGACTTGCTGTAAAAGGACTCGGGAACATCACAGTAAGAACACAGCTTTTGAAGACATTTTCATTCATATCTGCACTAAATATCAATTTTTCAGCACACAGGACAGTCTACATGCCGCATTTCAGTCACTGCTTCCTCATAACAGCATGTCTGCACTACCAACTGATCTTTCCAGCACATTTTAAACTTGTTAAGCTTGAGCTTCCAGCAGATGGCCATTCACTTTGCGTCCTTCCATTCTGTGAATGTGTTTGTGTCGCAATAGAGCCCTCTTGAAGGAGAAAGCTTCTTGGCATATTCCACACAAAAACGGCTTGCTCCTTATCCTATGTGTGCGAACGTGTTTTGTTAACACATCATTTCGAGAGAAACCTGTATGGCACAAGTCACACTTGTAAGGCTTCTCACCAGTGTGAGTTCTCTTGTGCAGTGCCAAATACTCATTGCGGGAGAAACCTTTACTGCAGACGGCACAAGTGAATGGCTTCTCACCTGTGTGAACACGAAGGTGAATTTTGAGATGATATTTTCTAGTAAACATCTTACTGCACACATTGCATTTGAATCGCTTCTCATTATGGTTCCTTTTTTGCCTTCTACTGTTTGTAGAATTTGAACTGTTTAAATTGCCCTTCATATTACCTTCTTCCTTGATCATACAGAGCTGAGACTCTGAAGGCACAAAGCCAGCATCATGCACACCCACTGACTGCTCCACCCTGTGACAAACCACAACAACCTTACAGTTAAAAGAAATACTTATCATTTATGATGTCCCTTTAAATGTGAAGAATGTCACTAACAGCAAACAGCTATACGTTGCATAAGGAGAGACTGACAGCCTGAAAAATACAATATTTTGAAATTCCTTCCAGCAACCATTTTTGAAGAAAATGAAAACCAAGTTGTGTAAAAAAAAATTTAGAAAATGAAAAGTTTTAAGAATTTGGCAGGTCAAAATAACAAACAGAACAAGGACATTGGAAAAGGCATTTGGATTAAAATGCAGAGAAAGCAGACTATTGGAACAAACCAGAGGTAGCCCAATTAGCAATATTACAAACTTTCATCGTGTTGTGAATGTTGTTTTCTTTCTTATGGGTGATTCCCTGGCGTCAGAATTTTATGTGCCGACATTTTGGAACACTCTGACTATTCTATCTTCATACGACCTATGCACATAAAACGACCGATGGACATAAAATTCAGATGCCGGGGAACCACCCAAAAGAGAGAATACAACACGGTACTACAAGATATCAGGCAGAGAGAAATGAGCTGGCAGGCATGAGAAGGGGAAATTATTGTTGGAAAATGCAAGGTATTAGGTACTTTTCATTAATGAACCTGTAAAAAGTGTAAACAATGTTCAAATAAGAAAAACTCATCTGCTCATAAGAAGGACCAACTACAGCATCTGAGTAACCACACTCACCTATCCTGTAGCTCTGCAGTGGTATGTGTTGGTTTTTCTTTTAACATAGACCCACTACATGGCTCTTCCTGCAAACAAAAAACCTAATTAATGACTGACATCCTTGATCATAAAACCAGCTCAGTGATAAGTGTCATTCCTATAAGGGCCAAATGTTATACAATGCCTGCAAATGACCTAGTTCTTAAGGAATCTAAACATCACAATCGTCCAATGTTTGGACGAATCCCGGACAAGTACAATTCAATACACATTCTCACACCTTAGTGCGATGGGATAGCATAGTCAATATAGTGATTCATTACAGGCTGGATGGTTTGGCAGTCAAATCCCAGTGGGGGATGAGATTTTCCACTCCTGTCCACACCGGGTCTGGGGCCCACCCAACCTCCTATACAATGGGTATTGGGTGTTTCCTGCGTGTAAAGCAGACCCCATCTAGCGCCGAGGTTAAAGAAAGAGTAGAGCTATACCTCTCCTCCCCCACTGAACCTTCATAGCCTGTTGTAGGGTGAACTTTACCTTTTTACCTTCTCACACCTTATCCAGTACACGGACACACACACACACACACACACTTTGTTCCATAAGAAGTTTCCCAACGCACCAGTAAACAGGCACTTCCTAAAGGGGAAAAATTCCTATAAGGGAATCCACTTTTGTATTGTGATACTAAGCAAGTACTTCACAATATTTCAATTATAAAAACTACAAATGTATGTGATCAGGGCAACTTGGATATGCAGTTATTTTGTGCTACAGAAAATCTCACACAACATAAGTCATTACAGACCAAACAAAATATATGGACTCAAATTTGTTGCTGGCACTGGTGCAGTATCTTACTATACCTCACTTGTGTCCTCCACCTCATGGTTTCCATTACACAATACTCAAAGTTCAGTCACTCAGCACATTATCAAGTACTGCAACAAATTGTTCAAAACTACCCTAGAAGTTCAAAACTTGATGCAGCATTTCAGGTTGTCAAAAATGTGTAATACAGATCAAATGAATAACAAAAACTGTGGAATCGGAATCAGACTGTAGGTCATATGTAAACAAAGTAGAGGTACACAAACAGCTCTTGATTGTGCATGTTTTGACCATCAAGAAATAAATTATGGTCATAGAGCCTTTGAAAAATATTAAATGTTTAACTTTGGTATAAAAACCCCAAAAAATAAACTTTACAGCAGGAAAACTTTGCATGTGAGAACTTAACATGTAGATAACTCAACCCTTTAAAGACAAAATGTAAGATGTTTTACTTAAAGAGCCCGGTCATACAGTGCAGTAAACACTTTTCATTTCAACTACAGAAACCAATCAGTTAACAGTATATATGGCAGGAACCACCATTTGTTCTGAGATAAATGTCGAATATGTGTACAGATTTGAATGTCAAACCCGTTGGTACATGAAGTGACCAGTAGGCTTTAATAGGTTAATATTATTCTTATGGGAGCTTCGGTGGGAGTTGCTACAGGCGGAACTCTGTATCTGGGAAACATATCTCTGATTCTCTCACCAATCAGGGGGTCTCTCAAGACCTGTCATAATTAAATACAATCACACAATGAATGACTTCACATCATGATTAATGATGATTATTTACTTACATTTACATCTATTAAACAAAGTCAATTCAAACCCCCAAAAATTACACAACTGGCAAAGGACAGTCCGTGGATTTCTGGTGAACACAGTACCGCTGCAGCACGCTTCCCTCTCAGTACTTTGGTTTTCACTAGTTATTTATCTTCAAACTAACGCTCAAAACTCCTTGTAATCAGATCAGCACAACAGGCTGAAACAGTGTCACCACACCCCCACACCTGAAATGTAAAGAATCAAGTCCCCTGGGATGTTATACCAAGCAAATTTTTACAGAGTTACCAACACTTTAAAGAATCGCTGTTCCTTCATCTCTATGGTCAAGACATCCCAAGACGAGACTGCTAGCTGACATTTAGCTTGCTTTGCACCCGGTGGACCAACCTCCTGTTGTAATCAGGCATGGTCTGACTGTGAGTAATGTGACAAAGCTTATGAAGAATGTTGCCATTATTATCCACCAAACAGTTCTGAATAAAGATGCATGTTCATACACATTTCTAACTTTATCTCCAACACACAAGCATTTATTTGTGCTTGGTTTTAAAAATGCACTGTGCTATATCTGTGGCTATTCAATGGATCAAACTCATACTGCAAAATCTTGGCACTTCCTAATTATGAAACAAAAATAACAAAAGTCAGCCTGCAGTATTCATGAACTCACTAAGTCATGAATATGTGAAAAGCATGCAGGAACTTCACTAGTGTCCGAGTTGAAAAAAGGGGCCAGGAGAGTTATTCTGGACCAAATTCATGTGGGGAAAACTGGTCTTTACACGACCCCACAGATGGCAAGAAATATGTATCAAATTTTAATAAGCAACAAATTTTAAATATGTAGGGCAGCAACATATGTAACACACTCACCTCAAATTGACTGTTTATTTTATTTAATGCTGCTATATCAGAATCCTGTTCGGTCAACTGACATTCCACAAATGCACAAGCTGCACTGGTCTCGTCATCTGAATCAAGCTCCACTTTTATTTCGTCCATATTTCACTGCAAAACACACAGCAGATTCATGACACTAGGAAAGTCCTATCTCAACATTTACGTAGGCAGGTATGAAACCTAACCTCCGCAAATTGAGCTTCAGCCACTCTGACAAACATTTGGAAACTCCACTGCAATTTATTCATTACATGCCTACCACTACTGACATGTGGTAATTGCTCAGCCATCTGTTCTTGGGTATTACATGAAACAGTCAGATATGATTGCCAACTGATGCTTCAAACATGGAAAACATTCTGCATATTAGATATGTGCCAAGGTTCACAAAATTAGTAGGGGTAAATGGTACATCACTATCTTTTGTTAGGAATGTCACACAGAATGTGGCATACAATACCTCCAGTATTGTTGGATGTAACAAGAATGTGTAAGAATTACTGATCTTGAATATTCCAAAATACAAACGTGCAAATATGGTTACAAAAATTTCATCTCTTGTGCAGAAATTAGTTAAGTCGCCTGTGCAGCCTGATGACTTACCAGCCAAATCTTAACGTATTAATCTTCACTCTGAACGTCCAAACTAACAAACATATTAAAATTTCAGTTGGTATGCCCAAATGTAATGAACAAACACAAAGAGTATTTGGGTATTTAGATACGAATGTTGGTAAATAACCCCAAATTGAAGTATGCAAAAAATAATTTATACTCACGTGTTGGTATCATATTACATTAGGCATCAAACAAAAGTTATCAAGGAGGAACAAATTATGTTGAAGAACACTTCTTACAGGGATTTTGGGTTGCGCTGATTTTGGTTCTGGTTGCAATGCAAAACGATGCGCACTTTCCGAAATAATTCTTCTTCCATACACCATACAGAAAACTCACCTCAGTGTCATCAGTAGAACTTCAGGGTCGTAAGGTGGTCAGATTTGACTCTAGCAAGCTCTGACTTACTGAACATTTGTGGACTGATCATTGTCTTCCGTTCAAGACATTACGAACAGTAGTCCCTATCACTCACAACCACAGTCAATACTCATCCTGTGCAGAGCACCCCCTGAATTCTGACACGAGACGGGGAATCCTGACCACGGGTTTTCGTGGTTTCTTTCCGCCCTCTTCAGGCAAAAGCCTGAATAGTCTTCTCCTTCGACCACCATAACTTATTTTCAAATCCCTTCGAAGTCAGCATTCACTTAACCCTATCCTTCGTCACTATAACGTGCTGCAAAAGGCGTTACCGAAGCACAGGATTGATTATCACAGATCATTCTACACGACAATGACGACAGTTCCGTATTTCCTATGGACTAAAATATCCGTGGAATCCATTCTTAACTCTAGAAGATGGGACCGATAGTTTGTCCCGAAACGTCGGTAAGGAATTACCACTAAGCGCAGCGTAGTAACCCAGATGAGAGCAGTTCTCATCTACTTCACGGCGGAAGCTTGAAATCATGCATGTGTTTAGTTACTTTGTAATAAATATAGTTGGTATACGAGGGCAGTTCAAGGTTCCCAATTTATTCCCTCTGTAAGGATTCTTGCATTGAATTGGCAAGCATGGGTTCAGTTGATCATGGTCATAGTAGAAGCATGATGGTTTGCTCCACCTGGGTTCCCGCTCAACTAAGTGACGAACACAAAAAGACACGCGTGCGCAGGTCCATTATGCTTTTTCAGCGTTAAAAACAGCATGGTGAAGCATTCTCAGGCATAATTTTTTACAGAAGATGAAACTTGGGGTCTCTCGCTACATCTTGGAGTGTAGGCTGAATCGATGGCCTGGAAGCATCACTCACTCTGAAGCCAGCAAGTTCAAGACAGGGCAACCTACAGGGAAAGTGATGGCTGCGGATAGTGCGGTATTATGGAGTTTTGTTGGTTGGTTTCACACCTCTCGATTCAACAATAAATGAAGCTGCTCTGCAGGAAAGTAAAGAAACTCCAGGAGCCCATTCGGCAAGAGACACCATGATGTTATCTGATGGAGCGCTTGTGCACGACGAAGCTAGACCTGACAGTGCTGCTGCAACTGTGAGTTTCTTTACCTACTAGGTATTAATCTATGCTCTTAACCTACTCCGGCTGGGGAATTTTTCTGCAGCCGCGAGTCAGTCTTGTTTTACAACGTCGGACTTGCTTCTGAGCAGACAATTGGAGAAGAACTTCCTCTCCAATGAAGATATTCAAAATGCAGAATATTGGGATTCACAGTGACCACGAATATCACTTGAACGACCACTGTCATGAATGTTGAAATTAAACTAGCAATATGTACGCACTCAGTGGCTGTTTGACTCAAAATCGTATACGTACTGCTGGTAGAATACGATTGATTTGTGTATAGGGGAAAGTGGGTTGGAAATAGCATATTGCGTTAAGTGTAACTACGAACGGTCCGAACATACGAGCCTCTTAATGTCCTCGTAATGCTTGTGTCATACCGTGTTGCACGGCTGTGATCCTGTGTTATAGGAAAATAAGGATGGTGGACAGTATTATGCTGCATATATTTCCTTCAACCTGTAAATTCGAAAAACAGAAAAGATGTTTCTTAATATGTCGCAGTTGTGTCGATTGTGTTTACTGAAAGACGATACAATGTCAGCAATATTTAATGATGGAAAAAATTCGGAAACAGCTGATTGGATCATGGCGTGCGTCTCGATTGAGGTTAGTTTTGTTACTGGTATGTTGTGCCCTGTGAATTATATTCGTTCACAAGACGCCTTTGTGGGTAATGGATGAATTAACGAGGGCGGTTCTTGAGCTATTTTTGAATGAATGCATATGTTAACAGTATACTAAGAATCAAAGACATCGCCTCATTAGGCTACAACTGCATCCTTCCCTGTCATTTGACATTGCTGTTCAATATCCTGTTGCTCGATGCATTACAGTTTGAGTGCCAATAAATAAACCATAAAAAAACAGGCCCCTGATGGCTGACCTAACCAATGCTTCTAAATATTACCAAGAAAGTTTCTCATGTGGCTGTTTTTCATTTTTGAATTGAACCCAAGAAAGTATGTAATCAAAACTGTTTGAATCATTTTGTTTGCTACACTTATTACAAACTTCTGGAACACCATATTTCCAAATTGCATTCTTGGTCATTTCAGGTGTCTGCAGGGGATGGTCTGCCACAACAGATATGTCACAGGTGCCTCTATCAAGTGAATAAGTGGTACAAATTCAGGAACCTTTGCAAGAATTCTGATGTGTTTCTGCATCAGTATATGACCAAAGTTCAACAAAATCAAGTAAGATACTATTTAGTATACATTACTGATTTTCCTTGAAATGGTTCAATTAATTTTGAAAACAGTCTTCTTCTTTTTCAATGGCATGACAGTCTGCGTTGGGCTCTGGTCTCTTCAGTAGTTCCCTCCAGTATCCCTATCCCTGCTAATCTCTTCCATTCACTTACACTGCCTAATCTATTGTTTTTCCAACCTTATCCAAGGCTTCCTTTAAGTCTTAACAATACCTTTATTTTTAGATAGTGGGAATACTAGCTACATGCCTAGTCAGCCTCCTTTTCATGGACAAAGAACCAGCCAGGAATCAACACTTGATATCTAGGCAGAGTTATGAAAACTACTTAGTTTTGTGACTTCCTTTATCAAAATTACTGGGGGGAAGTTTCATTGAATTCTGCACAGAAGACTTATACTAAATTTTCTGTTTATTCAGAATTTGGTTATGTGGTTCATCTTAAGGTCCTTTTCTTTGAATGTCTGAAACAAAATCTTTTGCGTCCAGAAACTGATTAAGCACAAAGTTGTTCCATACTTAATAGAGCAGCATACCATAAAGATGTGTGACTGAATGAAGGCATAGTCTCATGTTTTCTTGACTTTGCACTACATGGAGGGGATGATCAGCTTCACCTTCTGTCTGTACTACATGTTGAATAAGAGGCTGAGTGGGCCATGGAGGTGGTCTGGATGCAGTGGCAAAGAGAGAAGTTTTTCCTTGTGTGGGGCATGCAATTCCAATCATCTGTCACATAACTCTATATGCTACTCCAACTCAAACTGTTATATGAAAATTATCTTTGCACATTTAACTCATGGGGCATGCAGTAGCATGGTTCGTTAGGCTCTGCGCTACAAGCTGGAAGGTCCTGGGTTTGATTCCCAATGGTGTCAATGGGATTTTTCATTGACATAATTCTTCTAGCCTACTATGGCACTGGGGTTGACTCAGCCTCAAACAGAAATGAGTACCAGGAATATTTCTTAGGGGTTTAAGGGCGACCGGCGCGTAGGTCTGACAGCCTTACCCACTTCATGTGCCGACTGTCTTGCAATCTGGGAGCCTCAACCACCTGGAACCCTCGGGGCCTGTACAGGGATTGCTTTACATTTACCTTACTTTTCACTGGCATCAGTCCTTTACATCACAGTGACTACATGCTACAGCATCAAAACAAGCTTTGCATTTTTCCATTGACTTATCAGAATAAACAGCACTTATTTCCATGCACAGGATCAGCTGTTGGTTAATGGCAATGCAATGGTTCTGTAATATAGGAAGTGAATTTTTGAATATTATTTGGATCTGATGAATCACAGGTTACTTATTTCAAGGGCTATTGTATGCAGCACCATGTATCAGGTTTCAACACATCTTCATTTTGTGGAATAAGAAACCAACTAGATGTCACTTAGTACTTAGTACTCCCCAATGGACACACAACCAGCCAACCGGATCTGACAGCCTACACAGCCACGGCACTACACCACACGCGGCAAAAATACCACTAAGTCGTCAGCTCCTGAGGATGGGCACAAGGTGACCCGAAACATGTTGAGCAACTTGTAAAGGAGAAATAAATATAATACTAAATGACATCTAGTTGGTTTCTTATTCCACATTGAACTACGATGCACGGTCAACCACACGTCTTCATTTATTGCTCTGACAAATTATAATGAATCTTAAGATTCAGGATTTTATTGCATTATCATGTTTAAGTGTGTACCATTTTTAATTAATTCTAATATCCATTTTAATTATCTGCTACATATCTTGTTATAAATAAGTCACCTGAGGGGAAAAATGTCTTGACTAACAGTTATGAAGCTTGTGTAGAATGTGATTTATTTCACGCACAGTAATTGTATGAAACTTGTGATTAAAAAAAATCATTAGTATAATAAAATTACTTGTTAATCAATTGCCTTTTAACAAGAGCAGTACTTAAGCTCTTACCACCACCCAGCAGGTCTGTAACGCACTGTCTATAGAACAGACAGCTATCATATAAAGATAGGCACCTGTATTGGTAATGTATGTACTAATGGCTACAGCATTAAGAAACTCTGCATTCTGCCCACACAGTGCACACTTGTATTTCATTTCTCACAGTTACCACTAATAATTTACCTAGACAAGATTTGTATTGCAGATGGACTGTGTTCTGTATGAAGTAGGAATTAAATTCTGTATTGTATAGATGAATTTGAGGCTTGAAAGAGTTACTGTTACACCCAGGGCAGGACTTATTATTTTATTGATCAGGAAAGCAACACAATCAAAGATATTCTTATAATAAAACCAACTAGATGCACTAATTTCTCAAATTTATTTTTAGAATAAAACTATATGTTTCAGACAGTTCCTCTGTCCATCATGAGTTTTTCACTGTACACACAGCAATGGTATATGTCATACAGGTTTGCTGACAGCTTGCGAGCAAGCTGTCATATACCATTGCTGTGTGTACAGTGAAAAACTCCTGATGATGGACAGAGGAACTGTCCAAAACATGTAGAGTTTTACTCCAAAAATAAATTTGAGAAATTCGTGCATCTAGTTGGTTTTATTATAAGAATAAATCACAATGAACGGTCATCTGAACGGCAGAAATACAAAGACACTGGTCTTCTGGCATGTAAAGCTGTATTGCTGGGCAAGTGGTTCCTGATGTTTCAAAAGACCACATAGCCTTCAACTTCAGGAGTTCAGGATCCGTGAAGATGTACTCTCAACAACTAACTTCTTGTATCTGGAAGTATCCAGTTTGAGTCACAATCGAAGTCTCACTGAGGATTGTTCTTAGTACTTTCAGTTGAATGATGTGATTACTAATTTCAGAACATATGGCATATTCTCTGTCATCTCTTCCATTTCATTTTTATATTCATTTTCAGAGCTGATACTATATCTGAAGTTTATAAGCTGTCATTAAATAATCTACAGATGATCCCAAGATATGAGGTTCTCACAGCAATATTGCTGTAGATTCAGTTCTTCAGGGATATGATGGCATATCATTGGGCATGCAGTTTTGAACATTTTGAAGGACAGTAGTGCCTTGACTGCTTGATCCTGAAGATGAAAACATTATGATTCTTTAAAACATCAGGAACTGCGTGCCCAATAATATGACATAACATCTGAGAAGAACTGAATCTTCAATCTACACATTACTCTGGTGGTCTTCATACTGCATATAGTGTCTTAAATTTTAAGCATTACACTCTGCCATTTCAGGGCACAACAACGCAAACAGACTCTATTTCAAATCCAACTCCTGACATGCTGATTCCATCCCTATGTGCTGATCTGTTCAGGGAAAGAAGGCACCAAAATGGAAAGGAAGATGAGCCTGAACACAGTGAGGACAGCATCACAAGTTTCAGTAATGAAGACAGTGACCTCAAAAGAGGTCAAGAAAATGAAAGCACTGAACATTATTTTGGTACACTGGCAGCAGCAATGTTAGAAAATCCTAAATCACTGACAGCAAAAGAAACTTTATTTGATAGCAACAGTAAACAAGACACAGGCATGTTCGGTATGGTCAGTGAGAGTGAGCCTCAGGTTACTAGTACCATCTCAGCTGGTTACAAATGTTGTAGAGGCAGATACCCATGTACTGTGTTTCATCCAGAAGAGAAACAGAAATCTCAGCTGTTTGAGGATATGGAGTCTGGAGTCCTTCTGAATGAAAAAATTTTACAGTTAACACAAAGAGCTGCTTCAGATAATAACTGCAATGGAGAAGTGGTAATAAAATGTCAGGAAACACACACACACAATCCAGATAATCAAATGTACATAGACAGTACTCCAGCTAAGTCATCAAGTGCCAAACAGGACATCAAAGAATGTGTCAGTTCAACAGATGTAAATTATACATGTCATAAATGTGGAAATACTTACATGACAGATATCAACCTCTCATTCCATATATGTAATTTCATGAATTCCAGGTGTTACATGTGCAACGTATGCGGAAAAGAGTTTGGAACAATCAAGACAATGAGGTGCCATGCAGCATATCACACTGGCAAATATCAGTGTGAAACGTGTGGAAATTATTTCTCATCTGAGGCACATAGAAGTGTGCATATGCGTAAACACACAGGTGAAAAGCCCCACATTTGTAATCTCTGTGGGAAGACATTCATGTATAGCAACAGTCTAGTGTATCATTTGAACATTCACCGTGGGGAGAACTCTTTTATGTGTGATATCTGTGGACATCGTTCTTTCTCCAAGGGAAATTTTGAACGCCACAAAGCGTCACACACAAAAATCAAACCACACATGTGTGAAATATGTGGAAAGGCCTTCACAGTTAATGTTGACCTTAAAAGACACCGATTAACACACAATAATGATAAGAATTTTATATGTGACATCTGTGATAAAAGATTTAAAACAGCTGCTATCCTGACCAACCACCAGCGCCTTCATACTGGTGAACGGCCCTATAGTTGTGATGTTTGTGGGAAGAGGTTTGCTAGGAATGATGGATTGAAAGAGCATAGGTTAACACACACTGGGGAGAAGCGACATTCCTGTACACGCTGTGGCAAGCAGTTCACATGGTCCAAAGGACTTAGGAAACATAAATGTGAACCTGTCAGTGTTTAAGTATGTTTGTAAATGTGTGAAAAGTGGCTGCTAGCTTCCTGTCTGTCTGTCTGCCCAACTACATGGAACAGCTCAGCTTTGACCAGATGCATTTTCATGAAATTTTGAGGTGTTTTATTAAAAATGTGACAATAAAATTCAAGTATAGTTAAAACTGCACAGAAACAACAGGCTGTTTGCCAAGACCT
>Ga0123355_10001417_pt1 | contig 33467 bp, 35 predicted proteins | sample TergutEmb28metaG_3_FD_89872 | JGI IMG/M metagenome (GOLD analysis project Ga0123355, IMG submission 89872) | Embiratermes neotenicus P1 segment gut microbial communities from Petit-Saut dam, French Guiana - Emb289 P1 | ecosystem: Host-associated > Arthropoda: Insects > Digestive system > Gut ...
AAGGAGATTGTACTCCTACTGAAAGGCATTCCGCCTAGAGAGGCGGGGGTCTTAACCCACATCTTGACTTCGTCAAGACCCCCACTTCAAACGCCAAAGGCGTTAAGTGGCGGGTACGATAAACTTTAAAGATTCTTCGTTTTCACTCAGAATGACATATAAAGACCACAGCTTCTGTCATACTGAAGGCGTTTGCCGCCCGAAGAATCTTTTTATTTGCACTTTTGTTATCCATAGTTATAATATGAGCAGGGCAGTGGGAAAGGAGTCGATTGTTTATGTTTTATTCGCTTTCTTTGTTGATGGGGATAATGATTGCCGTTATGATTGCGTTCAATGGTGGACTGACGGAACATTACGGAATTTATTCGGCTACGGTTATTATTCATATAATTGGATTGATTTTTATTGCGGCAATAGTGTTGATCAAGCGAGACAAGCTGTTTGCAAAGCGGCATGCCTGGTTTCTGTACCTGGGTGGTGCAATTGGTATATTTACCACGATATTCAACAATTTCGCATTCGGCAGAATCAGCGTATCAGCGATACTCGCACTTGGACTGTTTGGGCAAAGTGTCACAGGGCTTGTGGTAGACAGATATGGTTTATGGGGAATGCCAAAACACAAGTTTTCCAGACACAAGTTAATCGGCCTGACACTCGTTCTTATAGGCATAGCGTCCATGATAAACACATTCGAGATAATAGCTGTAATAGTGTCGTTTGCCGCTGGGATAACAATCGTCATATCTCGCACATTGAATGGAAAGCTTGCGAACCTGACAAATGAGCGAATAGCAACATTTTACAACTATATGATAGGGTTGGGCGGCTCTGTTTTAGTGTTATTGATTTTAGGCAGGGGCGAAATGTTGTTCACGGATTTTGACGCAATGTCATTTTCGCCAAATTGGTGGATATATTTAGGGGGCTTGCTTGGTGTAACTATTGTGTTTTTAAGCAACATAGTTGTTGTAAAGATATCGGCGTTTTATTTGAGCCTGTTTATATTCATTGGGAAAATATTTTCCAGTATCACAATCGATATCATTATTTCACAAGAAGTGTCTGTTCGTATATTAGTAGGGGGAATGCTTGTTACGGCTGGCCTGTGTCTTAATCTCATATTGGACAGAAGGAAGGCTAAGGCTGTGTAGTAATCCGGATTTTTATCTTACCCGCCACTTAACGCCTTTGGCGTTTGAAGTGGGGGTCTTGACGAAGTCAGGATGTGGGTTAAGACCCCCGCCTCTCTAAGGCGGAATGCCCTTCAGTAGGAGTACAATCTTCTTTTGAAAAACTTGATGTTTTCGACTTATAGAAGTCGAAAATTGACTTGAATTTGGTATCATTATTTAACCGCTTCTGCAAACGTTTCTATCTTATCATCATCGATTGCATCAATGTGTCCGGACTGCTTTGTAACAATTTTCATAATTAACCGCTCGGCGAAGTTTGCCTTTTTCGGATCAAACATTCCGCCAAGTAGCATAGATGCTTTCGCTACTTGCATAAGTTCGGCGGGGACATTTTCGACGAAGAATTTATCTGATTCACTCTTACTCATGCCACTTGCAAATAAGTATAGTTTCTTACCTTTGAGAATTTCTAGATTTTGAGCAAAAAATGCCTTTGATTCTTTGCGAAATGTTCCGGCATAAACCGCACTGCCGACAATGATGCAGTCGTAATCTGCAAGATTGGGAGCGGGTTGCTCTAAGTTGTGTATAGTTGCACCTTCGATTTTGTCGGCAATCCGCCGTGCAATTTCGGCGGTCGCACCGTGCTTTGTGGCGTATAAGATTATTGCTTTCATATTCGTTCGCTCCTCAAAATTTAAAATCCGCTATCGTGAAATTCGCATAATATCGTCCGGACTTCGGCGTAAACTTAAGCAGGCAATAATCAGGATCGGTAAATGTTTTTGTTTCATACGCACCTTTATATTTAGGATCCCAATATTTTTCTTTAACCGCCATATCAGTCACAATTTCCATGTCGCCCCGCAGATAGCAACCTGTCCATACAAAAACCAACTTTTTGCTGTAAAAGTAGACTCCGGCTTTAGGGTTTTCAACTATGGCTTGAGCAAATTTGGACGTTACGTTTGTTCCAAAATAAATTTCATTAAGGCTTTCCCTATGAATTGCGGGGACTACCGCTTTTGTTAATGGATAGCCGTCTTCGTCAACGCAGGATAAAATGAATGTATTAACTTTTTTGTGTAGTAATTCGGCTTTTTCTCTTTGTGTCATTATTTAATCACTCCTGTTACTATATATTACTTACGCAAGTTGTCGATATAGGAGATGCCATCATTATACCCAAGGTCTATTTTTGAAACACAACTTTCAGAGGTAAATTGCAAAAGACCTCCTATATCTTTGCTTGGTGATATGACTTTAATTTTGGGGTCGTCTACCCAAACTAGTGAGCGGAGTTTTGTTAATCTTACAGCAATAATCTCATCATAATCTTTGTTTATTAAAAGGTTGGAAGGACAATTATTATATATTCCACCGTCCATGAACTTATGCCCTCCTATGTTTTCAAAATTAAATCCCGGCAAAGACGAACTTGCCATTAAGTAGTTTATAAGTTGCCCATGTGGAATGTCTTCTAACATAAGTTCATGCGCTTTGCGCTCACTCAATGATATTGTCACTAACCCAAAATCTTTTCCGGAATTTCTGATTTTATCTTCATCTATGTACCGCTCGAGAAAATTTTTCATTTTCTTTGTGCATAGTCCTCTGTTGTTAATTATTTTTGCTAATGCAAGTCTGCTGCTTCGTAACGCTTCCGTTATGGGAGGTTGTGAGTTCTTTCCCTCAACAGCAAGTGCGACTATAGGTAGCTCATCCTCGTGAAAGACTTGATCCAAAGAAATATTCGCCCATAGATCCAACGCTTTGTCAAAGTCACCTTGAGCCAGTACTGCGGCATTAATTGAGCCAATAGAGGTGCCGACAAAACCGTCAAAGCTATACCCGCGCTCATATAGTGATTTGACCACGCCAATTTGATATGCTCCTCTGGCACCGCCACCCTCTAAAACCAATCCACGCATTATTGTACTATTACTCCTTTGCAACTCATTGATTAACATGAATTACTATATCAAAGAGCAGAACGAAAATCTACTTTTTTTGCTAATGTAAAGGACTTTTGATAGACTCTTCGTAGTGAGATGTTCTATAGTGAGTACAGGGAGGTTGTTATGAACATAAGTAACACAATCAGGGAACAACGAAACAAACTGTCATTGTCGCAAGATGAACTGGGCGAGCGAATATATGTTACGAGGCAAACGATATCCAGTTGGGAAAACGGCAAATCTTATCCGGATATCAATAGTCTCATTTTGCTTTCGCAAGTCTTCGATATGACGATTGACAATCTGGTCAAAGGAGATTTAGAAATGATGGAGCAAAAAGTTGAAAAAACTGATATTCGAGATATGAATAGATACGCTACCATAATGGGCATAGGCTATGTAATAACTCTTGTCTTACTTCCTCTGTCATGGTACTTGGGATTCATTCCGGGCATAGTGACTGCGGCACTCGTTTTTGCTGTGGCATTTTACTTTGCTTGCAAAGTGGAGAAAATCAAGAAGCAGTATGATGTGCAAACTTATCGCGAAATTATAGCATTCTCAAAAGGTGAAACTCTTGATGAAATTGCCAAAATACGAGAGTCAGGGAAGAGGAAATATCAATCATTCCTTCTGTTTGTAGGTTCTGCTATTATTGGGTTTGTCGTGGCATTAGCAATTATTTGGATTTTGCGGATGATGTAACTTCGCTCTTTGTTTTAATCAACTGCCGGAGCGGTTATTGTGATTCAAAACAGGAATGCTCTTGCCTCAAGTGTGGCAAGAGCATTCCTGTTGGTTTGATACAAGGATATTTCTCGTCTTGTTAAGCGAGTATGCAAAAAACACACGCAAAAAGCAATTTGAATACTGACTGGTGCAAGCCCCTAATACCTAATGCTTGAAAGCATCGTCCACACTTCTTCGTAGGTCAAGCCATCGGCGTTAATACGGATGAGTACGTCATCAAACAAAACACCAAACATTATATATGTGCGTAATAAGGGGAAGTTAATATCGGCCGGATTTTCACTAACAGCACCATCTGCACCCTGAATTGAAATATATCGTGTATCCTCTCGTGCCCGTACAATGTCCAAAGTCATTTCATCAGCGGGAAAAACCGGATTGTGCAAATACATGGAAATATCCCAAGAAAAATCACGGCGTGGCAAATCCCAGCTGTCATCTATCCACACGCTTAGTGGGTAGAGGGACCAATCATACAGTTCGCGATTGTCCGCGGACACGAGACTCTCTAAATCATGCTCACTTACGTTTGTAATAGTCCACCATATAGAAGGTTCACCCCAAAAAATATCGTCAAAATCAAACACCTCAGTATCCGAATCCCGTCTCTCCAGCCAGTTTGTGAAAACCGTATATAAATAATCGTAGTCAAGTGATGAATTCCACTCTATAAATAGCGTGTTGTCGTCAATATGGCCTTGCACTGATCTGTGTGCGCCATGTCTATTGACAAATCCGTCCGGGATAATTGTGGGTACAAATTCGCCAAAATCAGAATCAGCTAGAGCTTCTTCCAGAGTAATACTTTCTGAGCGGAGCTCAGGTATAGTAGGATTGTCGAATACTGCAAATCCCTCGATGCCTCCAAGGATCACCTTATTTACAATCTCTGTCAAAAGTCTCTGTCCTACATTTGGATCCTCATTGCGAAGTCTTATGTGAAATTCAATGTTATCTATAGTAAAGGTTGCACGAAAGGACGATTCGTCCCAACCATCAATCATTTGTGCGATGACAGAAATTCCGTCCACATTGGAATATTCCGGTACAAAGCCGTCATCAAAAATATAGTCAGAAGTTATAGTTCTAACAAACGACTCCCCAGCCCAAATGACGATGTTTGACCCGAAGTCATATGGGTTTGGATGCGGCACGTGTGCGCGTAATTCTGCAAAAGTTCCATCCCTGTAATACGAAACAGTTCCAAGCATATCAAACTCAAGCATTGGAAAAGCAACCCTCAACTGCTCCTCAGTTGCATCTAACCAGAAGTCAGGAGGAACGGGGGATATGTTCAAGCTTCCGGTGACTTCAGGCGTGTTGAAAAAAAGAGGATACATTGCTTCCGCGTCGGGCTGTTCATATATTTCTGATGGCGTGTTTATTTGTTCGCCGGGCTGTAAATTTATTTCCGGAGATTCGTCTACAGCAGGCTGTTCTAAATGATAAAACTGCGAGCAACCAGCGATGAATAGAGCAATTACTATTGCAGTTGCTACGATAAGGGTAATGCTCTTATACTTTGTATGATGCTTAGTGAACATATTAATGGCACTCCTCTCGACAATCATTTTTCTTACGAATCTTTACATATAAAGACGTATATTGAGCGAGTTTTGTTCCAATAGACGATAAGTCAATTATATGATGGATCTCACATTCCTTTGCGTGTTATACTATTATTTTATGCATTTATTATCGCTCATTTGGTAGTTGCGGTCTACCAACCTAGCCTTGAACATCCGCAACTAGAGTTTACATTTCATTCAATCCAAATGACAAATCCGAGCCCTGAGCCTATCGGTACGGGGTTCGGATTATCAATTTTTGGTGCGGATGAAGGGACTTGAACCCCCACGCCTCTCAGCACGAGAACCTAAATCTCGCATGTCTGCCAATTCCATCACATCCGCAACTATTAAATTTTGCGCAACAATGACTATACCACAATCTGTATTGTCGTGCAAGACTTTTTCGAAATTAATGTGAGATTCTTGCGGATCTCGTAAAATGGGTTGAAAAGAAATGCAAAGGACTAGAGTGTGTCTATTTCATTCCCAGCTTAAACTTTTCTGCGGCGGCAAGGTTTTCTTCTGCACTTGAGAGTGCGGCGGCGGTTATGTTCTCGCCACTGCTTAGGCGTGCGAGCTCTTTCTTGCGACCCTCGACATCCAGCTCTGTGACATGTGTATATGTTCTGCCATCACTCACACTTTTACTGATTACAAAATGTGTGTCAGCCATAACTGCGATTTGGGGAAGATGTGTCACACAGAGAACCTGTCTTGCACTTGCAAGCTCCGCGAGCTTCTCTCCTACGCGTTGTGCCGCAATTCCTGATACGCCTGTGTCTATTTCGTCAAACACCATAGACGCTGTGTCATATTTGCTACTAAGAACATTCTTTAGAGCCAGCATTATTCGAGCCAGCTCACCACCGGATGCTATTTTGTTTATTCGCCCGGGTGCTTCGCCTGCATTTGCAGACATTAGATACCAAACATTGTCGCCGCCGGTAGCACTAAGTCCGTCTTCGCTGTCAACGGCACTAAACTCAACTGTGAATCGCACGCCTTTCATATTCAACTGTGCAAGCTCGTTTTCAACCTGTTTTTGCAACTTTCCTGCAGCACTTTTTCTACAGGCAGTTAAAGCTGTGCTGTGCTTCTTAGCTTCGCTGAGTAGTTTAGTCAATTCTTTTTCGTATTTTGTAAGTTTGCCTGACGAATCTTCAATATCGGAAAGTTCGTCTTTTGCAATTTCTACATGTTCAATAGCTTCTTCTTCACTGCCATATTTACGAATTATGCGTTTCAGAACATCAAGGCGTGCTTCAAGTTCTTCAAGTTCCCCCGGAGAGAAATCTAGTTGCGACTTGAAGTCTCGCAGTTCATCTGCGATATCTTGTGCTGTATATCCCATATCGTTTAAGCGTTCGCTTAGCACACGCAAGTCCTCGGAATATGTGGCGGCACGGTCAAGCTGTGCATTAGCATCGCCGATAAGTGCAACAACGCCGATACTTTCATCTCCGCCATACAATGCCTCAAATGCTGTCTCTACAGCTTCAGTCAGCTTTGAGGAATTTAGCAACAATTCACGTCGTGAAGTCAAGTCATCATGCTCACCGAAGTTTAGATTAGCGTTCTCAATCTCGCTGATTGTCTGTTTAAGACGCTCGATTTTGAACTCTTTTTCTTCTTCATCCATGGTGAGTTTTTGAATTTCTGCTTTTTTGCTTTTTACTTTAGTATATGCATCTTTGTATTGTTCAAGTTCATTTTTGTGGCCGCCAAAAATATCGAGATAGGTGAGATGTGCTCCTTCGTCAAGAAGTTTGCGTCCATCATTTTGGCCATGTATATCAAGTAGCATTGCACCCAGTTCACGCAACGTGCCTGCAGGGACAGGTGTGCCATTAATCCTGCAAACGCTTTTTCCGTCTGCAGATATCTTGCGTGACAGGAAGATGTCGCCATTATCATCAGGTTCGATTCCGTTGTCGTCAAGCCAAGTGCTTAATGTAGCACCTGTATCGGGAATAGTATCACAGTCACTTGAAAACACAGCTGTAACAGAGGCAGAGTTTGCCCCTGTTCTTATAATTTCTTTTGAGGTTCTGTAACCTGTCACAGCTGACAATGAGTCAATAACGATTGATTTACCGGCACCGGTTTCGCCCGTTAAGATGTTTAGCCCTTTCGAGAATTCAATATCAGCCTCTTCAATTACAGCTACATTTTCAATGTGAAGTAGTTTGATCATAATTTATTATGCTAGTCTTTCTTCAATTTCCTTGCAGAATTTCTCAGCAGTTGCGGCGTCGGTCATTGCCAAAAACGCTGTATCGTCGCCGGCAATTGAGCCCACTATGCTTTTCACGCTCATATCATCAATTGCACTGCATGCGGCAGGTGCAAGACCCGGGAGTGTCTTGATTACAACGATATTCTGTGCACAGGCGGTAGATAGAATACTTTCTCTCAAAATATTCTTCAGGCGTATAGAGTTATTTTGAATTTCTGGTCTTTCACTTACGGCATACCTATAGGTGCCGCGCGATGTAAGCTCTTTTATGAGGTGCAGCTCCTTAATATCTCTTGAAACTGTTGCTTGTGTACTTTCGATTCCGATTTTTGCAAGTTCCTCGATCAAGTGGTTTTGCGTTTCAACCTCGGTTGATGCGATGACATCTAACACTGCTCTTTGTCGATCTTTCTTCATTATCGTTCCCCCAACTTTTCACTTACTTTTCTATAAAAACTCTTATCCGACAGGCGCACCAGCTGCGTGCTTCTTTCTGACCTAAGAACTCTTACGATATCGCCGCTTTGAATGTTTATATGATTTCCGCCATCTACCGAAATGTAGGCCGGGTTGGCCTTCTTGTACCCGATATCAACTGTAACGATTCTTCCCGCTAAAAGCACAAACGATCTGGCTTCAAGAACATGTGCACATATCGGAGTGATTATAATGTTTTTTGCTGCAGGATCAACAATTGGGCCACCGGCTGACATTGAGTATGCTGTTGAGCCGGTTGGAGTGGCGATGACTGCACCGTCGCCGGTGAAATGTGTTATTTTCTGGTTGTCACCATATATTGTCATATCGATAACTTTGTTATCGCCTTTAATTACTATGTCATTTAGTGCATAATCACTCCAGATTATTTCGTCGTTACGAAGCAAATGCACATCAATCATTAGTCGAGTTTCTATGTTATACTCACCGAGAATTGCCGCATCGAGTAAACCAATTTCGTCACCTTCTAGTTCAGCCATGAAGCCTTTGTCTCCCAGGTTGACTCCGAGAATTGGCACACTCAAATCTGCTGCTGCTCGTGCAGCTTTAAGTATTGTGCCGTCTCCGCCCAATGTTACAATCATTTCTGAGCTGTCAAGCTCGTTGTCTATATATGAGTATGTATAACCTGATGGCGGAGGGACAGTGGTGGTTTCATCAAAAATCGCAGGACACAATGCTATTTGCCACCCGCTGCTTTTGAGAATGTTTGCGACTTTTAACGTCATTTCAAAGTTGTTATCACTCTCGACATTTGTATATAGTATGATTTTTCTTTGGCTCATAAACTTAATTCCTTATGAGATTCAGCAACGATTTTCTTAGTGTCAATTTTTGCGCCTTGAGCCTGATTGCCTTCGGGCGTGTCGCTTAGGTTGTGGAGCAGTCCCAGATATTCGATATTCCCTTTAGGTCCTTTGACCGGTGAGTAAGTAATGCGGTCTACTTCAAAGCCTGAATTCTCTGCATTTAATATAAATGAATCAAGAACTTCTTTGTGAATATCGGGGTCACGTACTACACCTTTTTTGCCAACTTTTCCACGTCCTGCCTCAAACTGTGGTTTTATCAAGCATATAACTTCGCATTTTTCTGTCAGTAGTTTTCTAACGACCGGCAACACAAGTGCCAATGATATGAAAGAAACGTCAATGACGGCAAGCTCCGGAGCTTTGTCTAGCATATCAGGGATTACATAGCGTATGTTTGTACGCTCCATAACCACAACCCGGTCATCTGTACGAAGGCTCCATGCAAGTTGGCCGTACCCGACATCTACTGCATATACAAGCTTTGCACCTCTTTTTAGCAAGCAGTCGGTAAAACCTCCGGTTGAAGCACCGCAGTCGATACATATTTTATCCTTAGGTGAAATGTTAAAAAAGTTGAGTGCTTTTTCAAGTTTTTGGCCACCTCGACTGACGTATTCAAGCTCGTCAAGGAGGTCAAGGTTGCTGTCTGCCATCGCTTTACTCGTTTCATTGTATTTGGGAAACCGTGTTACTTGCCATTTTGTTTGTCTTGCTTATCCGGTTTTGCTCGTTTTTCCGGCGTTGAGAACGGCATTATGCGAAATGTATTAAATATTTTGCCGGCACCTAGTACGATTGCAGTGCTTTTATTAAATGCGAGCGTTTTTCCAATCGCTTTGCCTCCGACAGTAACGCCGGTGACAATCGCAGAAATAATTACCGGGAACATCATGCTCTCCGCATTGAAGCCGTCCATGAGTCTTGCTGCGATTAACGCAGCTGTTGTTCCGCTAATTATTCCGGTGACATCGCCAATTACATCGTTACAGTAGCATGTAACTCTGTTTGCATTTTTGACGAGACGCAATGCTTCGGCTGCACCTTTTTGGCGACGCGTTGCCATTGAGTTAAATGGTGCTTCGTCTGCTGCAGTTACCGCAATGCCTACAACATCAAAGACAATGCCAACGATTATGAATGAGGCGAGCACCACAAATGACATTACGTAGCCGACATTGCCCAATATTTCTGTGGATGCAAGTGTAAAAACAATTGACGCCACTAAACTGATGACTATAATCTTAATAAGCCATTTTAAATCTGTTTTCTTCTTCATGTAATATACGTATTCCTAATCTATCCCCTCTCTCGTCGTAACCCTCGTCCCCACTCGATACGTAGTATCGAAAAAGGTCGAGCAACGAAGTAGGAGAGCATTCGACTTTAGTCGGATGCGAGCTTAGCGAAGTTTGCGAGGACGCGCGGCAGCGGGTGAAGTAAATCTTACGGCTTAGGTCGGGCCGGATTTCCCCCGTGGGTATCTTCCGTTGCCGTGAAGACGGTTTCCCATTAAACCCACGTTCGGAGTGTTGCCATTGTCAAGTCACCCTGACAGTTGGAGCTTTTACTAATAATAGAAAAAGTTCCTCTCCGTTGCCCGATTGCCACTTAGTCCGTACTGTAATCCTTCGCCCGCCTCGTGAATGATGAAGCACCATTCAACGAGCAGCCTAGGTGTTTTCCACCACAGTCAAACCGCCTCTTAGCCTCTTTTGCAATAAATATTTCAAAGGCAGACTCACTTCTGTTATGGCCATAACGCAAGTAAGTGATTCCCTTATCCGCATTTACCACTCAAGGCAGGCTACACTGCACACAGCACCGGGAGAATATGAATGTGATACAAAATCACACTTATATCTGGCTCCACAAGCTTTCGCTCAAGTCATATGCGACTTTACGCACCGCAATACAGGTTCACGCCTGATTCGTACGGGATCCATATAGAGTCCATCAAGGAGAATGTTTCTCCAGAGAAATAAGCTCCCTGCGTTTCTCCGTACTGTCCCGCACAAGATCAGGTCTCCACGCAAACAGGGTCGGGTTCTCCATGCCATTGGAGATCGCCCTGAGAGCGCAAGTATACAAGAAGTATTGTACACTTCCCCCCAGCACCCACCCCGAACTGGGCGTTCAAAGCAAACACAAGGGGTTTCAACGATATGCCCTTTAAAGGATTTTTAGCCCCTTCCTGGTAGACGGTAGATCTGACTAGGATACTGCGCCGCGGGGACTTATGTAAAATGCGACTATAAAGACATCGTAATGCCGATATGCCTCAGCAATTTCGATGTCATTTCATTATATCAAACTAAAAATGAATATTCAATACATTTTTTGAATATTCATAAAATATTCAATGTGGGATTATTGCGGCAGGCTTTGGCGTTGTTATTTTTGTTGCGAAAAAAAATACCGCTGTGATATATTCATATTCACAATTTTTTGAGTTTAGTTTTTTCTTTCAGCCAGAGCCTTGGCTATCCATGTGAGAAATTCGATGTTTTCGAATTTGCCTTTAATTGCGGATATGGCTTTTTCGGTTTCTTTGTCAACCATTTTTTCGCATACTCCAATACCAAGCAATGATGCAAATGTTGACTTCTCATTGTCGGCATCAGAACCTATCGGTTTTCCTAGTTCTTCTGCTGTTGCTGTGCAGTCAAGGACATCATCACGTACCTGGAAAGCAAGTCCGACTGCCTGTGCATATGCGTCTGCGGCCATCACTTGCTCTTGTGTGCCGCCGCCTGCAATAACACCCAATCGTGTTCCGGCGGATATTAGTGCGGATGTCTTCATAGAGTGTAGTTCTGATATCTCGTCTATCGTGAGCGGGCAGCCTTCGTTCGACAGGTCGATATACTGTCCACCGCATACCCCGTGGGGGCCTGCGACTTGTGCAAGCACCTGTGTCATTTTGACAATTGCTTCGGATGGTAAATCCGACTGTGCAAGTGTTTCAAATGCTGCTGCCTGGAGAGCATCGCCTGCCAGTATTGCAGTGAACTCGCCATATGCAATATGATTAGATGGTTTGCCACGTCTCATCTCGTCGTTGTCCATGCTGGGCAAATCGTCGTGAATCAATGTATAGGTATGCAACATTTCTACTGCACACGCTGCGTTCAAGGCATCTTCTAACGTGCCACCGGCTGCTTCGCAAAACTTCATGCATAGTATGGCTCTTACTCTTTTGCCACCTGAAAGCAGGCTGTATCGTATAGACTCAACAAGTGTTGCATAACTTGAATCGGTTTCGGATATGAGTTCGTGCAATTTGTTCTCAATCGTTTCACGGCATATATCCATATCTTTTTGCATATCTGCGTTTTTGTTATTAATCATCGAAGAGAGTCTCCTTGAATTCGGTTTCATCGTTGGTGGCTTCGTTGTTGATGGTGTTCTTTAAGCGTACAACAGTTTGTTCGGCTGACTCTAACATTGTTGTACAGGTTTTAATTAGCTCAACGCCTTCTTCGAACAATGTTAATGATTTGTCGAGGGGTGCATCACCGGTTTCAAGTGATCTGACAATTTCATCAATTCTGGAAACAGCCTGTTCAAAAGTTTGTTTTTCTGTTGCTTCGTTCTTTTTATTAGCCATAATAATTCCTCACTATTTATGTCGTTCTGCGCATGATCGCAGAATCTAAAAAAAAATGTACTTACTGGATTCTGCGACTTCGCGCAGAATGACGTCAGTTTTTCAAAAATCATTTGATGTTATCATTAATTATCCTAATCTACCGTACAAGAGATTTCGTCCTGCTTCAATCTGACTTTTAATTGGTCTCCATGATTTACATCGGAAGCGTTTTTGACAACAGTCCCATCAGCACGTCGTGCAATTGCATAACCGCGTCCCAGCACCTTTAGTGGACTCATTGCGTCGAGAGATGCAGAAAGGCGTGAGTAACGTTCGCTCTTTTTATAAATCAGAGATTGCATTGATGAGAGAAGTCTTTCTGCGCTTCGATCAACTTGGATCCTTCTATCGTCAATATAATATTTTGGGTTTTGCAAAACACGCTTATTAGAAACATCAAGCAAACGCTGTTTGCGGAGCTTGAGGTCACGACTTATCGCCATTTGTAACCGTCCATCTGCGGCTTTAACCCATCCATACATGTCGAGCATATCTGGTACAGCAATTTCTGCAGAGTTTGAAGGGGTTGCAGCTCTTACGTCCGCGACAAAGTCAGCAATGGTTACATCCGGTTCGTGACCAACGGCGGATATAATCGGTATATCTGAAGCAAAAATCGCTCTAGCCACTAGCTCGTCATTAAAAGCCCATAAATCTTCAATTGAGCCGCCGCCTCGTCCTGTAATAATGAGGTCGGCGATGTTTTCTTTGTTTGCATATTTAATTGCATTTGCGATTTCGAGAGGTGCTTCAACACCTTGCACTCGAACAGGAACGACAACAACTTTGGTTAAAGGCCAACGACTTCCCAAAACTCTGATTATGTCTTCCACCGCGGCACCTACAGGTGAGGTTATTACTGCGATAGTCTTTGGAAAACGTGGTAATGTTTTCTTGTGGATTTGGTCAAAAAGACCCTCGTTGAGTAGCTTTTCCTTGAGTTGTTCAAATGCGACATAGAGATCACCCACACCGTCCGGGGTCATCTCGTTAACATAGAGCTGATATGATCCGTCTCTGGGATAAACTGTAACTCTGCCAAAAGCAACGATGCTCATTCCGTTTTCCGGCTTGAAGCGCAACTTTGATGCACTGCCTTTGAACATTACACAAGACAACCTGCCCTCGGCATCTTTCATTGAGAAGTAATGATGACCGGAAGGGTAGGTCTTGTAGTTTGACAGCTCGCCCTTGACATATATTCTTGCAAGTATATCGTCAGAGTCAAGCTGTCGTTTTATGTAATTGTTAAGCTCACTTATTGTGAAAATTTTGTCGGGCATTGGTAATTCCTAATACTAATTATCGACTTCTTCGCGTGTGAAGCTACCTAAAATACCGTTTATGAATGAAACTGTTTCCGGCGGCTCATATTGTTTTGCCAACTCAACAGCATCATTGATTGCAGCACCATTTGGAACGTCGGGCATATAAAGAATTTCAAACATAGCCAGCTTCATTATTGCAACAGCAGTTCTTGATATTCTGCCAAACTTCCATCCAACAGAATATTTTTCGATATAGCCATCGAGCTCTGCCGAATGTTCCGAGATGCCGGTGACCAGACGTGTTATATAGTCGAGCTGCTTTTTGTTTGGTCTGCTCGAGTATAACTCGTCTTCTTCTTTTAGAGATTCATAATAGTTCTCATCAAAGATTCGGGATAGGAGCTCTTTCGGGTCAGAGGGGTTTTCTGAAATGGCAAAACACAGTCTGACAGCAATTTCCCTTGCCACGCTTCTTTTCATAATGGTTACTTCGCTTTTTCTGATGCATCTTGTGCTTTTGGTTTCTTTAGTGAGACACCACAGATGTTGACGTTAACTGCACTGACAGTGACGCCGACGGCCTCTTCGATAGCAGACTTAACAGCTTTTTGTACTGCTTCGCCTACTTCGTTGACGGCGAATCCAAGCTTTGCAATAAAATACACATCTACTGCAATGCTGTCTTCTTCAACTGTGACTTTAATGCCTTTTGACAATCCTTTTTTGCTGTGGACTGTAGTGATTTCACGACTCGCTGACTGATATAGCCCATGTACACCGTCAACTTCAACTGCGGCTGTTGCTGCGATGACTGAAACAACGCTTCGACATATATTGACACTTCCTCTGTCATCTGCTGTTCTGATATATCCTTTATTTTCCGGCATTTTCATTTCTCCTGTTTTATAGTTTTTTAGATTGTATCACATTAGCCTTAACACTTCAACTTCATCCGGCACACTTGGGATTCCACCGAATTTTTCTGTGGACAGACTTGCTGCTGTTGTTGCGAAGCTTACGATGCCTTCCAAGTCTTCTTTATTTAAGTCTTCGGGTGCTTTGCCTAGCTTGAGGAGCCTGTTTATTGCGCTCCCGCCGAAGATATCTCCGGCTCCTGTGGTATCGACTTGCTTTACAGGTGGACACTTGACGAATGCTGATGCATTTTTGTTTTGTATGAGCGCGCCTCTTGCTCCGCATGTCACCATTGCAAGTTTGACGTTGTACTCACGTAACAGCTTTTCTGCGCCCGTTTGCTCGTCACATCCCCATAGAAACTCAACTTCATCGTCGCTGATTTTAACAACATCTGCTTGCTCAAGTCCCCACAGAATTTGAGTTTTTGCATTTTCTAAGCAATCCCAGAGGGATTCTCTCAAGTTCGGATCTATTGTTATAAGTTTATTCCTTTTTTGTGCATACTCAACCGCTCTAACTGTTGCGTCTTTTGCAGGTTCGTTCGTTAGGCTTAGTGTACCAATGTGGAAGATTTTAGTATTGTCAATTAAAGACAAATCAAGCTCTTCATATTTTAGACATGTATCAGCACCGGGTTTTCTGGCAAAGCTAAATGAGCGTTCGCCCGATTCATTTATGGTGACAAAGGCAAGCGTTGTAAATACTGAGTCATCTACAACAATTCCGGATGTTTCGATACCGATTTCGCGGGCTGTTTGGATGAGCATTTTCCCAAAAGCATCAGTTCCGACTTTGCATAGGAGTGCTGTTTTTGTGCCGTATTTTGCAAGAGCGGCGAGAAAATTTGGTGGCGCACCGCCAGGTTTTGCGGCAAGTGTTGGATAGCCGTTTTCATCTGTGCTGACCGGTGCAAAATCGATTAGCAATTCACCAAGTGCGACTACATCGTACATATTATTCTCTCCTTTCAAATGCTGTGAATGATATCATCCTTTTTGTCGTACCTACTTCGCGACCGGGTACTCATTGCATAGTAGCCTGTATGGTGGCTCATCTTCTTCTTTTTTACAAGTTTAACCAGTGCTTACATATAATATCATAAAATAGACTGTGCGTGAACACAAAAAATTCTTTAATAAAAAACAAACGCGACATAGCTTTGTCGTGTTATACTTGATATAATGCTCATTGCGATTTGTTGCAAACAATTCGGGGGATTCTGCGACTTCGCGCAGAATGACGAAGGGGCAGAATGATGAGTGACGTCAAATAGCCCAATGATGGGGGTGATCAACTATGAAACTTGACAGACTGATTGGCATACTTACCGTTTTGCTACAGAACGAGCGTGTGACTGCTCCGTATTTAGCGGAAAAATTTGAAGTTAATCGCCGTACTATAGGCAGGGATATTGATGCTCTTTGCCAGGCGGGAATACCTATTGTTACTCACCAAGGTACAGGTGGTGGCATTTCTATTGCTGAGGGATTTAAACTGGATAAAACAGTTTTGACTGCCGGAGAGCTAACTGGCATTATAGCTGCCCTAAAAGGAATCGGCAGCGTGTCAGAGCAAACACAGATTGAGCGTACATTGGAAAAGTTGGGTGCAAACTCTGATGCTGTTGTATCCATGTCCGAGCCTGTTGTCATTGACCTTGCTTCTCATTATAAAGGGCATTTAACTGAAAAAGTTGAAACTATTAAGCAAGCCATATTAAACAGCTACACTATTGAGTTCGATTACTTCTACGAAAAAGGCGAGAGTAGGCGACGTATTGAGCCATATACTGTAGTGTTCCAGTGGACATCGTGGTATTTGTTCGGCTTCTGCTTAGGACGACAAGATTGGCGAATGTTTAAAATGAACCGCTTGTGGAACCTTTCTGTGTATGATGAGCAATTTACAGTTCGTGAGATACCGCCGGAAAAGCGGGATTTCAATAGCTCGCTCACGGATGAAAACGAGTTGTCTGCATTGTTCGATAAATCTGCAAAGTATTTGCTGATTGAGGCCTATGGACTCGATTGCTATTATGAGGCTGATGAGGGGTTATATTTTGAAGTGAGCTACACCAACCGCAACTATATGATAAGTTGGCTTTTAGGCTTCGGTGATAAGGTCAAGGTTTTAGAGCCGCCGGAGCTCGTAGCGGAAATTCGAAACATCGCAAAAAATATTTTGAAGAAGTATTGATGTTACAAAACACCGCCAACCTTGCAAGTGCAAGATGTGGCGGCATACAGAAGCTTACAAAAAAACTGATTGCCTTATTATAGAAATAACCCTTTATGCTGTGGCACAAATTACGGGAGGTACGAGCTTTTCGTTAGTCAATATTTCTACAATGTCGCTATGTTTAATGGTATCTGTCACATATTCACCATGTCCATTATCAATATCGGCTTCATACGCAACACCAAGCTCCCAAATTTCAACAATATGGGCTGTATGCCCGCTTTTTAGCAAAACGTTATCATATATTTTTATTTCCACAATTGTTACCCCCTAACTAAATCTCTTTCTCGTTACATAAGCACTTATAAGGCGTGTTTTTGTTGAAACAATATCAACAACCCATGCTGTTTTCACATTTGCTTTTTTACCGTTAGCACCTATTAGTGTTATGAGCACTTCATAGCGTTTTCCGTAGCCCATATCCGATTTTTCGATAGCATTGAACTTGTTGGCATTTTTGCGAATATTATCGATTAACTCTTCAACATTATTTAAATCATATCCCAATGCACGCTCAAAAGCTTTCGACTTGTTTGACTCTTTGGTTGGATTGAGTGCATATTGCGTGAATTTCTCAAGCGGTATTAGCAAATTATCTGAGTTTGGTAAAATTTTCATTGCTATACTGCCTACCTTTCAAATTATACCATACGAATACTGTTCTGTGAATAGCATATTCACCACCAATACCATACCACAAACTTCTTACACATATCCATACACATTTGAACACCGAATTGTGTTGAAAAACCAACGTTTCTGACGTTAAAATGTGCAAACATTCCAATTTTGTAAAAAAGCGCGCGTTTTGGCTGACTGCCTGCACCCAAATCAGATGTTGAGAAGTGGTGACAAATGTCACTATCAAGCGTAAGCTAACTTCGTTATAATCAATGACGATAACGGCATTACTTTATGAAAAAGTGGCTCTTGAGGGCTAATCGCGTATAGATAAGGTTATTGAATACTTTTATATAAATTTTGGAGGAATAAAATGAACGATAAATTTACTGTTAAATTCATGGCGGATGAAAAAAATCTTGCCTTTTTGAATGAAACCATGTGGGGACCAAATGGCATTCGACAAGCTGAAGAATTGGCTTCCCACTTCACCATCACAAAGGATATGAAAATCCTTGATTTAGGTTCAGGATTGGGCTTGTCGGCGGTGTACTTGGCGCAAGAGTACGGTGCAGAAGTTTTTGCAACCGACTTATATGCTGACCCCACTGAAAACTATGAGAGATTCAAGTCGCTTGGTATTGCAGATAAAATCATTCCCATGATACTCGATGCGACAAAACCGCTACCCTTTGCAAAGGATTATTTTGATGTAATTTTCTCGGTAGGTGCATACAATATGTTTGGCGATACCGAGGAAGTGTTACCAAACCTCATACCTTATGTGAAAAAAGGTGGCTATATCGCAGTTGCATTCCCCGGCTTGAAGTATGATTTTGGCGATAATGTTCCGCCGGAAATGCAACCATTCTGGAATGAGCCTGATGTTGCAAGATATGTTCGTGGCATTGAATGGTGGAAAGATTTGTTTGACAAAGCAGAGGGTATAGAAATTGTAACTGTTAGCGAACAAATCTGTCACGATATAGCATGGGAGGAGTATCTTGCAAGCCTTAACCCTTGTGATAGAAGTGATGATTGGGCTTCAGATAAATGGACTTTGGACATGATGGAAGCGGAAGGCGGGAAATATTACAATACAATCCAACTGATTGCCAAAGTTATATAGTGTAATCAAACACGACATACAGATGTCTTGTTTGGTGTGGTATGGTAGGTGTACTATAAATAACACGGAGGAAGAAAAATGATTAAAGTAGGACCAATGTTGAGCTTTGCAGGACAAGCAAACCAAGCGATTGACTTATATGCAAAAGCCTTTGGTGCAAAAGTAAAGGAAAAAATTCTGTTCTCGGACGCAAATCCGAAAGACTGGCAATGCAATGATGAGGAAAAAGATTTAGTTTACTATTCTGAAATAAAAATCGGTAGGCAGACTATAATGATGGGTGACAATGTAGACGCAGTGAAAAATGGCGTCGTTGCAAATTCGGGCAACTCGTTTTCGATTGACCTATTAGTAGAATTTGATTCTGACGATGAGTTGAAAACAGCCTATGATATACTATCAGAGGAAGCAACAATTACGGCACCTTTGACCAGTCAGACATATTGTTCTCTGACTTGCGCCTTGATTGACAAATTCGGTGGGCGCTGGCAACTCATGAGCGGGTACAAAGGATAGATAGTAAATGAAAAGGATGGGTGACGGCATGAATGACGGAAGAGGTATAGTTCGTTGCTATGATGACTTTATTGAAGCTCTGCTAGCTGCCGGGTTTTCTATGGGCGGCGGTAGCGATGATGGTATATATTCCATCGTTGACTGGGTGTGGAATGAAACGCCGCCTTATGAGACACCTATCGCATGGCATACAGGCGACCCAGAAACTGACCCGTGGGAATGGCGTATGCGTGTTTTGGATGAACGGGATGATATCGTTTATGCAAAGTTGTTCTTTAAAAAGAGCGGATTCATAACCAAAGAGTGGTATCCATACTTCTTGTCGGCACGGCGTGGAGGCTTGACTTTTGACGAAGCCTATGACGATGGTACTATCAGTCATTATGCTAAGCGGATTTATGATGCAGTAGCTGAAAATGGCGCATTAGCCACGCACACGATTAAGCAAGTCGCGGGGTTCAGCAGAGATGAGAAAGCAAGCTTTGACAAGGCTCTGACTGAACTGCAGATGAAAATGTATATAACAATGTGTGGCAAGCAGTACAGGTCCGTGAAATCGGCTATGAACAATAATTGCTGGGCCTCAACGGTGATGACCACAACGGAGAGCTTTTTCGGAGAAGCTGTCTTTGAAGAGGCGGATGCTATATCGAGTGAAGTCGCTTTTGAGAAAATCAAAGAGCAAATTTTGAAACTCAATCCGTTGGCGGAGGAAAAGAGGATTAATAAGTTCATATTTATGAGTTAATATAACACATAAATCTGTGCAGTTACTGTTGTTACAAAACTGTACTCAGAAATTACGTAAAACACTTGAGATTTTGCACTCGTTGAGTTATTATTAAGAATGGCTCATTGAGTGCAATTTTTCATGTCTTTTTGTGTTCGGTGACTTGTGTCATCTGAAGGTCTGTGTTTAAAGAACACAAAGCATTAGAGATTTTTGAAAGGAACGGACAGTTTTATGCATACAAAAACTCATCTTGCAATCGATATCGGAGCATCAGGCGGGCGTCATATTCTAGGCTGGCTAGAGGATGGCAAGATTCAAACTGAAGAAGTTCACAGATTTCCCAATGGGATGAAGCAAATGGGTGAGCATCTATGTTGGGATATAGAGAGCCTTGTTAACGAGATGATAACAGGATTGAAAAATTGTGCCAAGTTGGGCAAGATTCCTACGACTGTCGGGATAGACACGTGGGGCGTGGACTTTGTTCTTTTGGATAGTGACGGTAAGATTGTCGGGCCGACAATCGCATATCGTGACAGCCGTACAGATGGCATGGATTCAGAGGTCAGTAAGTTCATTTCGGAGCCGGAGCTTTACTCTCGTGTGGGCATACAAAAAATGATCATAAACACGATTTATCAACTCATGTCGATAAAGACGCAAACGCCTCAATACCTGGAGAAAGCAGCACATCTATTGATGATGCCGGATTACTTGCATTATCGTCTCTGTGGTGTTATGAAAAATGAGTATACGATTGCGTCAACAAGTGCTCTTATTAATGCAGAGTCAAAGACCTGGGACGATGAGATTATTGAGCGTTGTGGTTTTCCAAAAGAGATGTTCTGCGAGGTAGTGCCGCCGGGGACGATTCTTGGAGGACTTACAGATGAGATCAAAGAAGCTGTCGGATTTGATTGCAAAGTTATAATGCCGCCATCACATGATACTGCAAGTGCATTTTTGGCTGTTCCGACAAAGTCTGAAGACAGCGTATATATTTCAAGTGGTACGTGGAGCCTTATGGGTGTCGAGTTGACAAAACCGATAACGACAGAGTCCTCTCGTGTTGCGAACTTTACAAACGAGGGCGGATTTGACTATCGTTATCGCTATTTGAGAAACATAGCAGGACTATGGCTACTTCAATCAGTGCATAAGGAGATTGGAAACAATATTGGATATGCCGAACTGGTAAAGATGGCACAAGCGTCAAATTGCAATTGCATTTTTGATGTAAACGACGAACGCTTCGCTGCACCGGAGAGCATGGTCTCTGTGATCAGAGATGCTTGCAAAGAGCAGTGTGCCGAAAGTACGTGTGGATCAGATGTTCCGGAAAATATTGATGATTTTGCTCGTTGTATCTTTTTGAGCTTGGCGAAGTCTTATGCTCAAACAATGGAGGCACTGCAAGAGCAGACCGAGACTAAGTTTGACAGCATAAATATTATTGGCGGCGGCAGTCAAAATGCATATTTGAACCAGCTAACAGCTAATGCTTGTAAGTTGCCTGTTTACGCCGGTCCAACCGAAGGCACTGCCCTCGGGAACATTGTATCGCAAATGATAGCATCCGGAGTGCTGGCTGACTATAAAGCTGCACGCCAGGCTATAAGACAGAGCTTTGATATAAAACTATTCGAGCCTGAGATGGATTAACACGGTAGTGGCAAAAAGTCAAGGAAAAGAACTGCCGTTGGATTCTGCGACTTCGCGCAGAATGACGATTAGACTTCGCGCAGAATGACGAACTTTGGAGGTAATGCAGATGAATAAAGCAGATAAATTAAACTTTGATGTAGAACTAGTGTGTTCGATTGCTCCTGCTGTTAGGATGCTGTACTCGAATGATGGCATGGCAACGGTTAACTTTTTGCCGAATGAGGATTTTTCCGGTGTCGGAGGTGTTGAAAATGCACTTGTTGTCGACTCCGTTAATAATGCTGAAGATGTAATATCTGCTTTTGAGTCGTACAAAGCAACTAATGCACAATCACCCGAAAAGGTTATTGTGCAAGGGCTTGGAAGTTTTCAGATATCTGACAGCACCAAGAGCGGTAGGCTTTCAGGGAAAATCGTCATCGTAACAGGTGGTGCTCAAGGATTTGGCAAGGGTATCGCAGAAGCAATGGCAACCGAAGGTGCACACATTGTTATTGCAGACTTAAACTTAGAGGGTGCAATAGAATGTGCAAAGGAACTCAACGAGCAATACGGAGAAACGACAGCAGTCGCAGTGCAGGTTGATGTGTCTGATGAAGACTCCGTGAAGCACATGGTGCAAACAACGGTGCTTTCCTTTGGCGGACTCGATGTGCTTGTGTCAAATGCGGGCATACTGATTGCCGGAAGTGTCAGCGACTTGACTAAGAAAAGTTTCGATTTGGTGACGAATGTAAATTATACGGGGTATTTCCTCTGTGTAAAATATGCTTCGGAGCCGATGAAAATTCAAAACAAATATTCACCAAACTACTTAACGGATATAATTGAAATTAACTCTAAGTCCGGACTTGAAGGAAGTAATAAAAACTCTGCATATGCAGGGAGTAAATTCGGTGGGATAGGATTGACACAAAGCTTTGCCATGGAACTTGTAGAATATGGTATAAAAGTAAATGCGATTTGTCCCGGAAATCTTTTAGACGGCCCACTGTGGTCTGATCCTGAACGTGGTCTTTTTAGACAATATTTGGATTCCGGTAAGGTTGAGGGTGCGAAGACATTGGATGATGTTAGAGCGTTTTACGAATCAAAAGTCCCAATGGGTAGGGGCTGTACAACAACTGATGTCGCACGTGCGATACTTTATGCAGTTGAACAGCAATATGAAACCGGACAAGCAATTCCGGTGACCGGCGGACAAGTGATGTTGCGCTGATATAAAACATATAAACCACCCCGCTGCTACGTAGCACCCCTCCAATGGAGGGGAATTTGGGCAGACATGGTTATAATCATTAAGGCAATAGTAAGGAGTAGACAATGAGGCAAAAACACATTGAACAACTAAATGCGCCAAACAAAAAGGAGAGAATAGAGGCGTTACGGGAATTGAAACTTTTATGCGATGCAGGAGCAATGGGCTTGCCGGCAACAGGGGTTAATGTAAATAATCACATCCATACTACTTTTTCGTTTTCACCATATTCTCCGACTAAAGCTGTCTTTATGTCATGGCTTAGTGGTTTGGCAACAACAGGAATTATGGATCATGATAGTGTAGGCGGAGCGGCGGAGTTCATTGAAGCCGGAAAGATTATAGAGATGCCTGTAACTGTCGGATTTGAATTACGTTGCAACATGAAAGATACTCCCTTTGAGGGCAGACGAGTAAATAATCCGGATCAAATTTCTGTTGCATATCTTGCAATGCATGGAATCCCTCACCATATGCTTCCGGAAGCGGAGCGGTTTTTAGCACCATATCGTGAGAAGCGTAATATCCGCAATTGTAAAATGGTGGACAAACTAAATGCATATCTCAAGCCATATGAAATTGAACTTGACTTTATGAACGATGTGCTTCCACTTTCGCAATATCCAAATGGGGGCTCAGTTACAGAAAGGCACATATTATATGCATTGTCTGCAAAGTTTACTGAAAAAGAACTTCCGAGGAACTTTTTGCTGGGATTATTCAAAAGTCAGTTAGTCCAAAGCTTTTATGTAGATGCAGATGCGGAACTACCGCATATCACAGATTTTATCAGTCTTGCTGAAAAACTCGGAGCAGTCCCGGCATATGCATATCTTGGGGATGTGGGCGTTTCTGTTACAGGTGATAAAAAGACACAGCAGTTCGAAGACTCATATCTCGATGAGCTGATTGAATATCTCAAGGGGATTGGCATGAAAGCTGTGACGTATATGCCGGCGCGAAACACAGACGAGCAACTGGCGCGAATTAAGGCTCTGTGTCATAAAAATGACCTGTTCCAAATTTCCGGTGAAGATATCAACTCGCCGCTACAGAAGTTTGTATGTGAAAAAATTGAAACCCCCGAGTTTAGTCATTTGATTGATTCTGCGTGGGCACTTATTGGACATGAGATTGCCTCCGAGCAGGGGCTTGAAGCAGGAATGTTTTCATCCGAGAAAATGTCAGCGCTACCAAAACTAAGCGACCGTGTAGAGTATTTTGCACAGCTTGCAAAAGAGAGAAGCAAGTAATTGAATTGGATGTCGAAAATACAGTTGATACTAACTAACTGAATACAATATAAATAAATTTTAGAGAGGTAAGATTACTAACATGAAAACTAGAGCTGTCAGAATTTATGGAAAAAGCGATTTGCGTTTGGAGGAATTTGAGCTACCCGAATTGAAAGATGACGAAATACTTGCATCTGTTGTGTCAGATTGTATTTGTATGTCCAGCTACAAGGCTGCGATTCAAGGACCGGCTCACAAACGAGTTCCTGATGACGTGGCGAAGAATCCCACAATATTTGGGCATGAGTTCAGTGGAGAGCTTGTTAAAGTGGGAAAAAAATGGGAAAAAGAGTTCAAAGTGGGGCAAAAGTATTCGATACAGCCTGCGATCAACTATAAGGGATCGCTTGATTCTCCCGGATACTCTTACCAGTACATTGGCGGAAACGCTACATATATAATCATACCGAATGAAGTTATGGAGCAAAAATGTTTGTTGCCATACGACGGAGACGCGTTCTTCTATGCATCTCTTGCAGAGCCAATGAGCTGTGTCGTTGGAGCATTTCATGCAAACTATCATACAACAACCGGCTCATATGAGCATAAGATGGGTATTGTTGAAGGTGGAAATATGGCGATACTTGCAGGTGCGGGTCCAATGGGTCTAGGTGCAATTGACTACATTATCCACACTGATCGCAAACCCGGCTTGCTTGTAGTAACAGATATTGACGAAACAAAACTAAATCGTGCTGCTGAAGTTTTGACAGTTGAGGAAGCTGCTAAAAATGGAGTTAAGCTTGTATACTTAAATTCGAGCGATTCTGGCGAGTTATTAGGTCTAACAGATGGTGAAGGATATGACGATGTGTTCGTCTATGCTCCTGTTGCACCCTTAATTGAGCTTGCTGATAGAATATTGGGTAGAGATGGATGCTTGAACTTCTTTGCCGGACCGACAGACACGTCGTTTACGGCTGCGTTCAACTTCTACAATGTACACTATGCGTCAACACATATCGTTGGCACTAGCGGCGGAAACACTGATGATATGCGTGAGTCTTTAGCAATGATGGCAGACGGACGACTTAATCCGGCAACCATGATAACACATGTCGGAGGTCTTGACAGTGCGATAGAAACTACGCTGAACTTGCCGAATATTCCGGGTGGGAAGAAGCTGATTTACTCGAACATTTCGATGCCGCTAACTGCGATTGACGAGTTTGGAAGCATTGATGACCCCGTGTTTCAAAAGCTGGCTGAAATAGTAAAAAACAACAATAACCTCTGGTGTGCAGAGGCAGAGAAGTATTTGCTGGAGCAGATGGGAAACAATGATTAAATCAGCAAGAACATAGGTGGCTCATCCACGGATGCGGTTTTGATAGGAGCCAACTGGTTGTTTTGTGACTGAGTTAAAAACGAAAGGAATGGTCATATATATGAAAAAGACAACGTTTGCACTTTGTTTTGGTAATCGGGGGTTTATGCCCGGAGAACTAATTTTGGAAGCGCGCAAAGAGATTGTAGAAGCTGTCACAAAAGCGGGATATGACTACATTCTAATGAATGAAAGTGCCACACGTTACGGTGCGGTAGAAACTCGAGACGAAGGTCTTCTTTATAGTGCCTGGCTCCAAGAGCATAAGGGTGAGTATGATGGAGTGATTTTCTCACAACCGATTTTCGTCGATGAGAATGGTGCAATAAATGCATTGCGAGATGCCGGAGTGCCGATTCTAATGCAGGCTTATCCGGATGAAATCGGAAAAATGGATTTTAAGCATCGTCGTGATGCCTATTGCGGGAAATTTAGCGTTACTGATGTGTTCACTCAATGTCAGGTTCCGTTTACGGTGATGCCGCCTCATGTTGTGCATCCAAATAGTGATGCCTTTGTGGAAAACTTGCATGATTTCGCGGCGATTTGCCGTGTTGTAGGAGGCATGAAGCGATTTACAATAGGTGCTATCGGTGCACGCACAACAGCGTTTAAAACTGTGCGATTTGATGAGATAGCTCTGGAGAAATACGGAATCACTGTGGAATCGTTTGATCTCTCTGAGCTAATACATAAAGTTCAGCAAATGAAGGATAACGATGAGCGTGTTGCAGCAAAGGTGAATCGACTTTGCGAATATACGAACGTATCAAAAGTCCCCGATGAAAACTTAAAAATGCTGGCGAAGATTGGTGTAGTCATTGATGAGTACATCGCAGACTATCATCTCGACGCAATTACTCTGCGTTGCTGGAATGAAATGGAAACAATCTTGAGAGTATGCCCATGTGTCTTGTTGAGTGAGCTCAATGATCGTGGCATTGTGGCATCTTGTGAAATTGATTTATGCTCTGCCATTACCATGTATGCGATGCAACTGGCATCACAGGAGCCGACAACGGTTTTGGACTGGAACAACAACTATGGAGATGACGAGAATAAAGTTGTCTTATTCCACTGCGGTCCGGTGGCACAGTCGTTGATGACAGAAAAAGGAACTGTGACAGAGCACAAAATGTTTGCAAAGAATGATCCCGGATCGGGGTGGGGTTGCAATGAGGGCAGAATAAAGGCTTTCCCCATGACTTATTCTAACTGTCAGACAAAAGATGGAAAGCTGGTCATTTATGTTAGTGAGGGAGAGTTCACAACTGATCAAATAGAAGAGGCATACTTTGGTTGTGCCGGAGTGGCAGAAATTCCGGATTTACAAAACAAGTTAATTCTTCTGGCTCGAGGTGGATTTAAACATCACACATCTGTGGGCGTTGGACATATGAAGAAGGTGCTGACAGAAGCGTTTACCACTTACTTAGGATATGATTTAATAGAAATTGATTAGGAGGAATCTGTATGTTCATCGCAGGATTAGACGTAGGCAGTACGAATGTTAAAATTACAGTAATGAACCGTAATGGAGAAATTGCTCATTATGGTTATCGCGACTATCCGTCAAATCGAAATGTAGAAGCACACGAAATCAACGTTGTAGACATTTGGGAGGCTGCAAAAATCCTGCTAAAGGACGCAATGGCGGCAGTGCCGCAGTTGTCGGCTGTTGGTATTACAAGTTTTGGTGAGAGTATGGCCATCCTTGATGCGGATGGTGAGGTGCTTTTTCCGGCAATGATGTATACAGATCCTCGCGGCACTGAAGAAGTTGAGCTGTTGCGGGAGCGACTGGGAGATGACTTTATATGTGCCACGGCGGGAACAAATGCGTACCCGATGTATTCGTTGCCGAAGCTGATGTGGATAAAAAAGCATAGACCGGATGTGTATGAGAAGACACAGCATATTTGCCTGATATCAGATTATCTAATATTTAAGCTGACGGGTGAAAGAAAGATAGATTATGCTCTAGCAGCTCGCACAATGGGTCTTGACATCCGCAAAAAAGAGTGGAGTCCGGAAATATTTGAAGCAGCGGGGATTTGTAAAAGCTTGTTTTCACAGCCGGTTCCTGCCGGAACATATGCCGGACGCATATTGCCTGATGTCGCAGCGGAGCTTGGCATCTCAAATGAGCTAAAGATCGTCGTGTCGTGTCATGATCAGGCTGCGGCTGCAGTTGGAGCGAATGTCATGCGTGCAGGGATAGCCACAGACGGTTGCGGCACATTACAATGTATGACACCGGTGTTTTCTATATTGCCGGAAGGTCGCACTTTGCAAGACAATCAATATGCAATCGTACCTTTCTTGCGAGAGGACACATACTGTACATATGCGTTTTCATTTGTGGGTGGTTCGCTAACAAAATGGTTTGTTAGCCATTTCGCAACTGCATACGAGGCTGAAGCGGCAGAAACAAACGAGTCGATCTACCAGGTCTTAGAACAAAAAATGACAGATGAACCCACCGGAATTTTAGTGTTGCCACACTTTGCCGGAGCGGGCACACCATATATGGACACACAATCAAAAGGAGCGTTTGTCGGAATGACGCTTCATCACACTCCGGCGGATATGTTTAAAGCGATCATGGAAGGTATTGCATATGAGATGCGTATTAACATGGAACGTCTGAAAAACAGTGGTGTTCAGATTAATGAACTTCACGCAACAGGAGGTTGTGCAAAGTCAAAGCTATGGCTACAACTGAAAGCTGACATCCTCGGTGTGCCGATTACACGTATGAGTACAGATGAGGCAGGAACGATAGGAGGCATAATGCTCACAGGAGTAGCAACGGGCGTATATGCTGACTTGGATGAAGCTGCCAAGATGCTAGTGCAACCTTTAGACACATACTATCCGCGAGCAGATATGCAGGCGAAGTATGATAAACATTACCAGCGGTATAGCAGACTGTATGATGCTATCCGCCCGCTGGCAGAGGATTCGGAGGAGTGAGTCATTATGTCAAAAATATTGCGACCTAGAGAAATGAATAAGTGCCTTGGTTGTTTTTCATGCATGACAGTATGTTCAGCAACAGGGCAGAAAAACCACTCCCTTATAAAGAGTGCAATTAAAGTACGCACCACCGGAGGGATGGACAGTAGCTTCATTGCGATTGTATGTCTTGCCTGTCAAGAACCTGCTTGTATGGAGGTGTGTCCCAGTGATGCATTAGAGTTACGGTCAGGCGGCGGTGTGCTGGTGAAGCCGGAGAAATGCATTGGTTGTCGTCTATGCGAATCAGCTTGTATTATGCGTGCCGTTAATTTTGATGAAGAAACAAAAAAACCTATAATATGTCGTCATTGTGGGATTTGCGCACGCTTTTGTCCACATGATTGCCTTCAAATGGTGGAAGCGAGTGAGGTAAGAACAGATGATTAATGAAAAATTTATAAAAGTTTTATTTATAGATGTGGAAACCGGCAAAATACGCGTAGAACAACGTGAAGATTTGATGGCGTATCTGGGCGGAGTTGGTGTTGCGAGCAAGTTGCTCATGGAAAACATGAACCCGGACATTCCTCCGACAGACCCGGCGCAACCTGTTATTTTTGCCATTGGTGCCGGAGCATATGTATTTCCTGTTCTAACAAAAACTGTTGCAATGTTCATATCACCTCTTACGGGAGAGTTGGGTGAAAGTTATGCCGGAGCACGCATGGCGATGTCAATGCTTATGGCTGGATATGACGCACTCGTAATTACCGGCAAAGCACAGAAACACAGTTACTTGTCGGTATCTAACGACAATGTATCTGTTCGTGATGCTCGTGCACTATGGGGCCTAAATGTTGATGAAACCGGTCGCACCCTACGAGATCGTGAACACCATAGAGGTCAATCTGTGGGGAAACGTTCGATTATAAGAATCGGACCTGCCGGTGAGAATGGTGTCGCTTTTGCTTGTGTATGTGTTGACACTTATCGCCATTTCGGTAGATTGGGTCTTGGTGCGGTTTTGGGAAGTAAGAACATCAAAGCAATTTCAATCTATGGAAATCGCTCAATACCGATTCTTGACCAAAAGAAATACTTCAAAGTTTATCAAGAAATTTATAAAAAATGCACATCAACGGACATGATGGCGAAGTACCATGATGCCGGAACTCCTATAAACATTATGCCACTGAACAAAGCGGGTGGGTTGCCTACACGCAATATGCAATCAGGAACGTTTGAAGCGGCGGAGGACGTGTGCGGCGATACCTTTGCACAAAAGAACTTGGTTAGAAAGATGGCTTGTACCGGATGTCCGGTGGGATGTATTCACATCGGCATGTATCGTCGTGAATTTGACAAAGGGCACGAGTATGAAGCAATCAATGTCTCATATGATTATGAGTTGATTTTTGCTCTGGGTACTTTCCTCGGGGTGGGCAATACTGATGACATCATTGCGTTGATTGATGTTGTTGAGCAAACCGGAATGGATGCGATGAGTACAGGTGTATGTCTGGGATGGGCGACGGATGCTTTCCAGAATGGATATATCACCACAGAGGATACGATTGTTAAACTGGAGTTTGGTAACACTGCAAGCTACTTAAAAGCCATTGGCTATATTGCAGATGGAACAAACACCTTTTATCGCACCTTGGGCAAGGGTGTAAAGCATGCGGCATCAAAGTATGGCGGTGAAGATTTTGCAATGCATATCGGTGGCAATGAAATGGCGGGCTATCATACAGGATATGGCTCGTTGACCGGTTCTGCAGTTGGTGCAAGGCACTCACATCTTTGTAATGGTGGATATGGCTTCGACCAAGAGAACAAAGAGTTTGACGAAGATGAACTGGTAGAAAAAATGTTCAATGAAGAAGTTGAGCGTTGCATGACTAACTCTTTGGTAATGTGCTTGTTTGCAAGGAAAATATATGACCGTAAAACTATATTAGATGCTCTTAACTCGATAGGCTGGTCTTTGAAAGACGAAGATCTAACTGAAATTGGCAGACGTAATTTGCGAGAGAAGTTACTGATTAAAAAAGCACTCGGCTTTAAGCAAAGAGGTGTGAAGTTGCCAAAGCGCTTCTTCGAAACGCCAAGTATGAACGGCATATTGGATGAAGAAGTAGCAAAAAGGATAATCCGCAAATATTCAGAAAAAGCGGATGAACTGATGAATGAAAAGCTTGACTGATTATGGAAGTAACTTTCTACGGGAGCATAACAAGGCATACAAATGGTGATAAGATATTTACGCCCAAATCTCATTCAACTCTGCGAGAGCTTCTGGCAGAGTTGGGTGAGGTTTATGGAGAGAGCTTTGGTGCACTTCTCCAAGGAAGTGAGACTTGCTTGATTTTGTTGAACGGCAAAGGTATTGCATATTCAGGCGGGCTCGATTCTCCCGTTAGTGTCGGTGACAAGGTGGAGATATTGCCGTTTGTTGAGGCAGGGTGAGAGGCATGTGACATAGAGGATAGTTGTTCTGTTTTTCCACATTGACCTAATTGATTCAACTTTCAATTGGGTCTTTTTTGTTGTCATGTAGTGGTGGACTATAGCTTATGTGAAAATATTTTTCAAAAAACACTTGCTCGTGACGTAACGTAATATGTTATGCTGTGTTTATAACCAAGAAAGGAATGATCATAAGCATGGAAAAATACAGAGCAATTCCACACGGCTACATGACTGTCGGCGAAATTGCAAAAAAGATGGGCATGACTGTTCGGACTTTGCAATACTATGACAAAGAGGGAATATTTTCTCCATCAACTGAGAGTGATGGCGGTCGCAGACTCTATACTGCTAAAGATGTTTTCAAATTACATCAAATCCAATCAATGAAATATTTAGGATTTTCACTAAAAGATATTAAAGACCGTTTACCGACAATTAACACACCAAATGAAGTTGCAGCACTCCTTACAGAGCAAGCAAAAGGGATTCGCAAAGAAATTAAATCTTTGAAAGAAGTCCTTAGTACTACTGAAAAATTAAAAGACGAAATCACAAAAATGGAGTCTGTTGACTGGCAAAGATATGCCGATATTGTTTTGAATTTGCAAATGGGCAACGAATATTACGGCATGATTAAACACATAGATGATGATGTTATAGAAGATTTAAGTGGTCGGATGACAAAAGATGAGGCACAAAAAATTATTAATTCCATAAACAGCTTAATGAATACGGTCATACAATATATAAAGGACGGAGTATCTCCTGAAAGCGAGAAAGGTCAAATTCTGGCAAAGGAATTTTGGGACAAAGCTCTTGAAGCATCAGGTGGTGACATTGAGATGCTTGCGAAAATTTCCGAAAAAGCAGAACTTTCTGCCGATTTTTCCGAGAAACAGCGCTCCGCCAATGAGTTTATAGAACCGGCATTAATGGCATATTTCGCACAACACAATTACAATCCATTTGAACAGGAGGGGAATGAAAATAATGATTAGTGTAAGTATGAAAAATGTAAGTAAGTCATTCGGGAAAAATGAGGTGCTTAAAGGTGTAACACTCGAAACTCAAGTTGGTGAGATTTTTGGGTTACTTGGGCCTTCGGGTTCCGGCAAAACAACGATTATAAATATTTTAACGAAGCAACTTACTATAGACAGCGGTGAGAGCCATGTTAATGCTGAAAGCCACGAAATCGGCTTGTTGCTTGAGCATGATGGGTTGTTTGACCGTCTTTCCTGTATTGATAACCTCATTGTGTTTGAGGACATCTATGGAACACCACGAGCAAAGACATTGGAAGCCTTGGAACAAGTTGGTCTAGCGCAGGCAAAAAAAACAACAGTGAAACAACTTTCAAAAGGAATGCGCCAGCGATTGGTTTTGGCAAGAGCAGTTTTGCATAAGCCTAAAATTCTATTTCTTGACGAGCCAACCTCAGCACTTGATCCGCTGACGGCTCGGGGCATACACAAACTGATACGCGATTTGCGTGACGGTGGTAGCACCATTTTCTTGACAACTCACAACATGGAAGAAGCAACGCATTTATGCGACCGCATTGTAATGCTCAACGAAGGAATAATTATCGAAGAAGGCACACCAAAAGATATCTGTGAAAAGTACAATGCAATGAAAACTGTAATGGACTTAGAGTCTGTTTTTGTAGAATTAACGGGAGGAGAATTACAATGAGAAGCGTAAAAGCAACATTTAAGAAGCAATTAAAGGATATTATTAAAAATCCTATGGTTTTGATTCAATTCATCCTTTTCCCGTTTATAGCATTTTTGATGAACACACTTGTAATTACGGACCTAGATCTTGAGGGTATTCCGTATGACATAGCTGAAATGATAATAGCAAGTATGCCTAATATGCCCAATATGGTAACAATGCAAGCCGGGATATTCGCAGGCATGGGTTTAATTACAGCTATAAGCGGCATCATATCGGAAGATATGGATAAGAAAAGTCTGCGCTTTCTAGCGATGGCCGGCGTAAAGCCTATGTCATATTTAGTGGGCATTAGTGGTGTGATATTATTTTTTAGCTTTCTAACGTCTGCGGCGTTTGGCTTAATCGGCGGATATAGCGGTTTTGACTTTTGGATATTTATGGCGGCAATGATGTCTGCTGCAATAGGTTCAACTGTATTGGGTGCAATCTTTGGCATACTTGCAGGGAATCAACAAGCCGCTTCGGGATTAGTTTTACCTGTAGCAGTTATCTTAGGGTTTGGTCCAATGATGGCTCAGTTTAATGAAAATATAGCGAGATTTATGCGTTTCGTTTATACCGGGCAACTCAACATCGTTGCAGACAGTTTGAGTGCTTATGCTACGGATACCGTCTTGTGGCAATCCTTTGGTATCATGTGGGCTAATATCGCGGTGCTAGGTTTGCTGTTTATACTTGTGTTCAAGAAAAAGTGGACAACAAAGTAATCTGAT